>ERZ500978.54-NODE-54-length-89440-cov-6.423471_pt1 | contig 89440 bp, 72 predicted proteins | sample MGYA00248870_ERZ500978 | MGnify/ENA primary metagenome ERZ500978 (study PRJEB25958, sample SAMN03398513) | human skin metagenome | study: EMG produced TPA metagenomics assembly of the Human Skin Microbiome Metagenome (human skin metagenome) data set. | reverse complement strand
TGACGTGTGCTCTTCCGATCTAAGTGTATGGACCGAGACGAGAAGTATAGAATCAAGTATGGTATGAAGTAAGCGTCTGATGCGTATATACTCGATGCATTAGGGGTCAGTGGTATATGTGGGTGGTGGTGACGGTGTGCGTAAATGTGTGCCGGATGGTGGCACGTGGGCATCTTCATAAGATACGTGGGAGCGTCTTGCCGGCGAGGGCGAGCGTGAGCGTGAGCGTGAACGGCGAGCACCTCGCGCCGGCATATCACGGTTGACGCGATCCCATCTGCTAGAGCCTCGGGTGTCTGGCAGCACAGCGCCTTCTCGCCTTCTCTCGCGCTCCTCTATTCGTTCTTGCTTGCGTCGTTCCTGGAGAACAGGATCGAACGCCTGCCCTTCTTCATAATCGGGACGAACGTGCAGTGCACGTTGCATCTTGCTTGACTCGCGCTCTTTCGCTGCACTTCGCGCATGGGTGTCCGAGGGTCGCAGCCCCTTGACTTCTGCATGCGTTGGCTGGCTGTATGATGTAGGAGCTCGCTCCAATCTTGCACGTAGACCTTGGCGCAGAGATGCTACTCGTGCCTGAATTTCCTCTTCTGGTAGTCTAACGAATCGCGTGAGTACAACAGCGCATAAAGCAGTGGCCTACGAACCCTTTTTCCTCCAATTCATCCTGAAACTCGATACACTGGATCTCGATTTTTCTCCGACGCTCATGATCTAGGATCGATGCATCTGGCTTTACATGCTCAAACTTTCGCACATCGTCATCGACGCGTGGTGCGATAGGATCACGCGGCCTGAGATGGGACAGGTTTCGCTGGACATAGCCGTTCGTGCCACTGTACGTGTGAGCCGACCATCCCTTCTTACAGGGTCCATTCCAACATACCTTCCGCGCGCTGTCTGCAGTCCAATGCCGTTGTACATGTCAGAGCAACTTTACCACTCAAGAGGCAGTAATTTCCGGCGTCACTGCAACAAGTTATACGCGTGGGCGCTAGACCGTTCGCCAGCTCGAATGAATGCGGTCGGCCCACTATCAAACCAACAGCGGTGGAGCGGTGGCGGCGCTCGTGTTTAGTCAGCTATATCCTGAGTACCCCCGCCGTCGTCGATGCACGCGGCGTGAGAGACTCGGTCAGATCCAACGACGTCAGCCGCGTGTACAGCACTTGCATGATGGGAGATGCACACATGCAGTCCACCATGGTGCAGGGTGCCGATGCCATGACGGCTCTTGATCTGCATCACTTAATTTCGCAATTCTGCCAACGACCAGATCCCATGGACATGATGTCAGCGAATGCACACGCATTACCAGGCAGTTCTGTGCAGCGTGAGCATGCTCTGCTGGAACTAAGCAAGAAGCGCGAGCAGTACGAAGATTTGGCCCTTGTGCTTTGGAATAGCTTTGGTGTTATGCCCTCACTATTGCAGGAAATCATCTCTGTGTACCCGCTCCTTTCGCCGCCTGTCTTGACGGCTCACGCGTCGAACCGCGTCTGCAATGCACTCGCGCTCCTTCAGTGCGTAGCGAGCCACAATGAGACGCGTGGCCCCTTTCTTCAGGCCCATATTCCTCTTTTTCTGTACCCTTTTTTGAATACAACATCCAAGTCGCGTCCGTTTGAGTACCTGCGTCTCACATCGCTGGGTGTCATCGGTGCTCTTGTGAAGCAGAACGACAAGTCGGACGTGATCACCTTTCTTCTTTCCACTGAAATCATTCCGCTTTGTCTTCGTATCATGGAGACTGGCTCAGAGCTTTCAAAGACGGTGGCCATCTTTATTGTGCAAAAGATTCTGCTAGATGATTTGGGCCTGAACTATATCTGTCAGACGTACGAGCGTTTCTACGCTGTTGGAACGGTGTTGAGCAATATGGTAGCGCAAATCGTTGAAAGTCAGGCCGTCCGACTGCTCAAGCACGTCGTACGTTGCTATTTACGCCTCAGTGACAATCCCCGGGCTCGTGAAGCATTGCGGTCTTGTCTCCCCACGCCTCTTCGAGACGCTACTTTTTCGCAGCTTTTGAAGAACGACCACATGACCAAGCGATGTCTTGCTACACTTCTTCTAAACCTGTCGGATCGTGCTGAAAATTAGCTTGCTGAAGGGAGACTGTGAATGTCTTGCATCCTCCCATATTTGGATACCAAGCTTGATGCGTGTTTGTTGGTCGCTTCAGCCGTCACGTACGCAAGACGTTCATCTTGTTCGAATGTCTCATATGGAAAACATATGCAAAAAAAAATACACGCGCATTGTGACATATAATAACAAGCGCTGTATATCTGAGAATGCTTCACCCATGCAACAGCTCGCCTGGCATGATCTGGCTACATTGGGACCTGTGCTACAACTCTACGTGACCTGGTCAATATGTCAACATTGACACATGCGCTATGCTTTGTTTGGGAGCATCCTAGATCTCGTTCGTTTAGCATCGGCTCACTCCATGGTTTGTAAATGCCGCATATGTATGACCACCAGAGTCGCGTCAGCTCATGGGACTATGTGGCTCGTCATCGCCAGCCGCTTGCTGGGCACATATGCGCTGCAATTCAGATTGCAGCTCCATCTCTTGCATATGCTGCCCAGCAAGCTGGCGTTCCACGTGTCGAAGTGAGTCTGTCACGAAAGACTCAATCGCTTCTCGCTCGTCTTTTTCAATGTAGCCCATCACGCTTTTTTGTAGTTGTGCAGCATTCAAAAGATCAAATTGTTGAGCTCGTACATTTTCGAGTACCAGGGACGAGAGATCTATGCGATCGAGCTTTTCTGCTGGTAGCATCTCACGCTCCAAAGGCAACACAGACGCGGCAGAGTGCACGTTTCGAGCTCGACGATCTTTATGGAGCTTAAGCTGCAACACGTCTTTCGGATTCGCTATGCGCCCCGTAAACTCTTGTCCGAACCGGGCAATGTTTCCAAGAGGTAGATGAGTATCATATACCACTCGCAAGCGGACTAGGGGCAGCATAGGAGGCGGTCGCTCAGATGCTGGTAAGTGCTGATGACGCTCGTGCCATCGGGCGTCTGCCTCGGCAATGAGCAATTCCACCTGAACACGGTTAGCAGAGCCAACTTCCAGGAGAGACCAAATGGGGGAGGAAGGGGGGAGGGGCAGGAACACGTACATGCTTGCGAAGCAATTTTGCGACAGCAACACGATCAGCAGGATCGATCTCAGCTTGGCGGATCTCGGCAGGCAGAGACAAGTCTTTCATGACAAAGGGACGCACGGTCTGCAGAGCTATAGGCTCAACGGTGCAGTCCTTCCCTTTCACATGCGCGATTGCGACGCTCTTTGGTACGCACTCACCTGGGGATAGGCTCGTCGCGATGCTGCTGCCGGGCTGTGAGATGACGTAGTTCTTTTCCGTCACAGCTTCAGGCGAAATACGCTGTTCGTGCTCGTGGCCCCAAACGACCAAGTGCAGAGAATCATCGAACATAGATTCGGGCACATACGCCTTTGGGTTGTGTGAGGCCCGGTTCTGATGCAGCACGAGAATTTGGAACCACTCGTCCATAGCTTCGGCGGGTCGATACATATAGACGTGTCTTTCACGCAGTTCATGTGCAATGCGTTCATCTTTGATGTTCCCCATTCCGTACAAAGCAAGCCGCGTAGTGCCCTTGCGCAAAAGTACGGGTCGAAGCGCCATCATGCCTGAGCCAGAGGACGACGACATCGATGCTGGTCTCTTGCGAGAAGCATCTCGACTTGGAAGGGAAACGCGACCAAAATAATTCAGCAGTCCAGCTGCTGACAGGATGTCTAATGCCGACAAACTTCCATCCTGGCCTAGTCCTTGCGGGTCATCGTGATTTCCATGGATCGAGAATACGGGTATACTAACGTTCAGATTGGCATCTTCATAATTTACAAAAGGAAAGGATGTGCCTGAGCGACTTTCGGCGTATGGGTCACTCAGCAGCTCAAGAGCAATAGGATCGTCTCCTAACGTATACTCACGGAGAAGATTCATGGTCCTATACAGGGTGGATCGAGATGGCTTGTTCTCATGGAAGAGATCGCCACCCAAAAGGATCATATCGACCTACCATGTGTGTGAGGACCTAAAGCGCACGTACGTACCTGATTCTGACGAGCGAGCTGAAGAATCTCTTCAAAGGTTCGTAGCGAGTCAGAGCCACGCACTGGATCTCGTTCCATGTATCCAAGATGGGTGTCTGACGCTAGGAGAATTTTCAAGATGTCAGGATCGTCCTCCCGCTGTGCATCAATGAGACCACTCATGCCGCCGAGTGTCGTTGATCAGGGGTGGAGAGGGTGATTGGGAAGGTAGGTGGATGGATTGGCGACCACTGGCAGGAATCTGCCACCCCTTGTTAAAATAGCATGTCAGCTTAAGCGGCGCCACGCGATAATCAGGAACACGAGTCTCTGGTGCAAGTCCGGATGTATCGTCAACATAAAGTTCTCCGTCATGCTATATGCTGAATGTATGTACATTAGTTGAATGGGGACCAGATGACGCGTCCGATCAAGCGGAGCAGATGCATAGGATACGAGCCCCAAGAGAGAATAGCATTGTGCATCGTAATCCGCCCGTTTATACATGCGATCGTTTGCTTGTCTTGCGATATGCCTAACACGCGGAAACGGAAAGGAATCGGTGGTACTCGTGTCTTGGGCAATTCAATCACATGCGTTATATTGTATTGTCCAGGTTCCATGGGACACTGGACTTCCACATGGTTCTCACGAAGCACATCGCACAAATCCATGCGCTCCGCATACAATCGAAGAAATCCAAGGTAGACATTCACGTCGACGTAGCTACCCTGCGCGACACGCCCCGACAGCGATCCAGCGCCATGGAACGTCAGATTCCGGCCCATGACGGGTGGGTCAGGCTGCAGCTCCACCGAGTCTACTCGTACGAGATAACTTTCAGCATCGACATCATCACACCATTCCCATGACCATGCGTCGCTTTGTACTTGGCCCAAAGAATGCAAGTCCTTGCCAAGCGGAATGTCATGCGCACGAGCCTCAGAGACCATTCGGTAGACGATATCATCCATAGGCTCTGCATGAGCATACATAGAATTGTGTGTATCAGTCTTGATCATCCCAGAAATTGGACTGGCCAAGATCTGTGCACTCAAAACAAGCAAGCCCACGACGAGACAGACGATTCGCATGATCAGCAAGCGGCTCACCAAAGAGCAAGTGCGTGACATGGGGTGGGTAGTAGGCCTTTCTCTAGCGTAGTGGAGGAAATATTGGTTCATCACGAACAACGGTTCCTCCACATTCGTCTTATGGGTGCATGAGGCCCACCCAGAACAAAAACCCAATCAGGACAGGTGGATTCCATAAAAAATGTGGACCCAACCGAGAGGAAAACTTCTTCGTGACGGTAGTACGTGCCACTTCGATCAGAGTCCTTTGAAGGGCGCGTTGACAGAGCCATGAAGCTAGATGCTACAGACGTGCGGTACATCACGCCCGAAGAGTACCGCGTTTTAACAGCCGTGGAGATGGGCTCTAAGAATCACGAGGTTGTGCCGACCACGCTCATCGCACAGATTTCGTCACTACGGCATGCTGGCATCAGTAAACTACTCTCAAATTTACTGAAGCGACGCCTCGTGGCGCGTGTGCAGAACAACGTATATGATGGATTTCGCCTTACGTATGGAGGGTACGACTATCTTGCTGTTCGCGCATTGAGCAAGCGAAAATCCATGTATGCTGTCGGCAACCAGATCGGCGTAGGCAAAGAGAGCGACATCTACCTCGTATCGAACGAGGAAGGCGAGTGTCGGGTGCTAAAAATCCACCGCTTGGGTCGTATCAGTTTCCGAAAAATCAAGGAAAAGCGTGATTACATGGGAAAGCGAAAGAGTGCGAGCTGGATGTACATGAGCCGATTGGCTGCGCAAAAGGAATACGCGTTTATGCAGGTACGTTGACGTTTTCGATCATTATCACGGTACATAATGTTGTACAGAAATGCTAACAAGAAAGATCCTACATGCGCATGGGTTTCCAGTCCCCACGCCATTAGACCAGACTCGACATACCGTGCTAATGAGTTACGAAGACGCATACCCCTTACGGCAGATTGCCGCACTCCCGATTGATCAAGTCCGGCACCTATACTCGGCTCTCATGGCGCTTATTGTGCGCCTTGCACGGGCGGGGCTGATACACGGCGACTTTAATGAATTCAACTTGCTTGTAAAAGAAATTCGGGATGATGAAGACAACACTGATGAGAACGACACGATTCCGAAGCATCAACGTATAGAGCGTGCAGATCAAAGCGATGCGGAAAACGAGTCAGATTTTGGTGCCGAGGATGCAATTGTAGAGCACGGCAAGGGTTTTGCAAGAGTTGTGCAAGGACCCCCTAGAGCGAATGACGATGAAGAAGAAAAAGATGCAGTTGATGTGCCAAAGACGTACTCGGATGAAGACGGAGACGAGGACGAGGACGAGGACGAGGATATCAGCGACATCTCAGTGGATACGCAACAAGGAATTGATCTGGGTGAAGGCATTCGCGTAGAGCCGGTGTTGATTGACTTTCCTCAAATGGTAAGCATTGAGCACCCGAATGCCGACTACTTCTTCGAGCGTGATGTTGACTGTGTTCGGCGCTTTTTCCGGAAACGTTTCCGCTTCGAATCGGAAGAGTATCCAACCTACTCGCAGGTTATGGAAGCGATGCGGGACGAAAAGGTTGACCGACTGGATGCTCTCACACGTGCTAGTGGATTTGGCAAAAGCTCAGACGCAGATGCGATCCTGGAGATGCACCTCGCAAGTATGCACGTTGACGAGAGTGAGGCCGAAAATAGTGGCGTCGAATGGGATGAGGGCCGTTCTGATGGTGATCATACTCATGACGAAGACGAAGGTCAAGTTGAAGAAGAAGATGAAGAAGAGGAGGAGAGCGATGAGGACGATGTTGATGACGAAGCGGATGTCACTGTTGATTCCGTTAGAGGTATGGGTGCGATAAAGAAAGGGAAAATGGAATCCATAAGACGCAAACATGACATGCAGCCCGGCCAGGTGGACATGTCGTATGTTAGTTCACGCACAGCTGCGTCGCGTGCACAGGCACAGCGCCGATCTTTCAAGCATCATGGACGCAAGTCGCAGGCGACCAAAATAGGCCGGCGGCACGGCGGTGGAAAAGCCAAGCATAATAAGGCCCGCATCGTAGCTGATTCACAGGTTATTTAGCGTCCCAGTGGCACAAGTCAGACAACCGTCGAGTGAGCACGCCTCCATTGCGGAGACGCGACGCGCGAAGGAGGCATAATAGGAGTGGGAATGAAGGGTGGATGTGTGGAGGAGGCAAGCGCCACCACGAGTATGTGCGCACTGGAGCGTTGCCATTGGAGAGAGAGGAAGGGTTATATAGGCACGCAACGTTGGATGAGAAAAAAAAAGGCCAGTGAGCCGTTCTTCGATTCGTGCCCTACGGACGATGTCCGCTCGTCCCCAAGTCGGGCGTGGGACAGGCCGCGCATCGTCTCCCAGCAATACGCTGTATTTTTGGAATGGCAGGCTGCTGATATCAAAAGATGCGCCGTGGGCTATTGGCATCACAGGCACGCTGTTGATTGCAGGTCCAGCATGCTGGATCGCATTCGAAGCACCTTACCTTTCGCAGGGAGTGAGTGTGGCACCTGTCGTTCTTTTCGCCTATTTCTGGATCAATAGCGTCGCAAGCATGCTGAAGACGGCGCTGACAGATCCGGGCATCTTGCCACGAGAATTGGATCCCGAACCGGACTGGCAAGAACCGCCGTCGCCACACATGCCCTTCGATATTGAAGGGCCTATGAGTAGACCAAAAGACCGTTCCATTGCGTTAGAGCGCGTGGACGACGGTGGTGATCCATCGCTTGGCACAATAGCCAGTATACCCAGCGTCTGGTGTGAGACATGTCATGTGTACCGCCCGCCGCGATGTAGCCATTGCCGCTCATGCAACAACTGTGTCGACACACTGGATCATCACTGCATATTCTTGAATGCATGCATTGGGCGGCGAAACTACACGACATTTTATGCGTTTTTGTGCCATACGATGGCCATGTTGCTCGTTGGGATTGTCGGCTGTATACTAAAACTGTATTATATTGCAGCTCCGACAACAGTGGCTCAGGTACGAGCTGACGGGAACAAAACGACGCGTGGGTTCGTGCACGCGCTGAAGAAGACGCCGGAAAGTGCCGTGTTTTTCTTTCTCGCTACGGTATGGTCGATCCCTGTGGTGTGCTTATGGACATATCATACATGGCTTCTGCATCAGAATCGCACCACGGTCGAGCAAATCCGACTCGAGTCTACATCCCGACTATATGACGTTCATCGCCCGTACTCGACTGATCTATTCGACAGTGGTGCGTGTGTACGAGGCATGGCAGCTTGCTCTGCTAAGATTCGGAACGTTGTCGTACCCAAGGAGTTTGCTACGCCACTGACGGCATTCGAGCCGCCGTCTTTGTCGCGCAATCGCACAAGACAGATGCGGCGGACGCGCGCTCCCTTCCAGCACAAAAACCCATCGCGGAACGCGCTCCAAGTGCTGGGCCGCCCAACGTTTACATCCTTCGCCCTTGTCCGGCCACATGGGCTGGCCTTGATGTCATTTCCATCAACATCTGTTCCTGTTCACGAGTTACCGAACGAATCGATTCCTGCGTCCCCTCTGTACGCCCCACCCAATGCCAAGATATCCTAACTCACCTTGCATACACGCCTCCATAGCCACTCGTTTCAATCATGTAATTAAATCCTTATGTGCTAGACGACATCAGCCACACAGCGGCTCGTCAGCCCAGCCCCGTCACAAAACGTCTTCAAGTGCGCCGACGGGCTTGACTGGCTTCTCTTCAGCGCTAATCTCGCGAGAAAATCACCTCGATAGTGTGTGCAGCGTTTGTCACCGGCAGCGTAGATGTCGATGCCGTTCGATGTCGCTCCTGATGTGGATGCATCCACACTGCGAGTTGCCCAGCTGCGCACAATCTTGCAAGCACATGGCGTCGTGATGCCGGGGCATGTACGCAAAGCTGCACTTGTAGCTGCCTTTGAAGAGCATGTGCGGCCTCATCTTGTGAAAGCGGAGAGAATGCATGCTGTACCAGAAACAGCGCCAGTGACGCCAGCAACGCCAGCAACTCACCCATCAGCGGCATCGTCTGCATTGTCTACACAACCAAAGAAAGAAAGCACCCCTCCGTCAATGGGAATTGGAACGCCAGGTATGCGCTTCGTCTCACAAGAACAACCGGGCGCCTCTTTGAAAGCATCGCCACCGGCCAGCATGGATATCCGATTTTCTGACGAAAACCCATTTCAACGTCCTGCTGTGACCCCCATGCCATCACGGAAAAAAGCCCAGCGTTTATCGACGCCAGTGGCAAAACCCATGACGCCCACATCGTCGGCGAAAGCCAAGTCGACGCCCGTGTCGAAGGCGATGAGCCACATGCCACACACAGCATCTCCATATACCCGCACGCCAGACAAGGTGCGCCAAATAGCCATGGCTGCGTCGCACGAGCTACATGTGCCTGGCCAAGCAACCGAGATGTCTGACAGTGACTCTGCTGACCAATCTGCCGTTGGACCAACACATGGATTCACGCACTTGCCAAAGGAAGATCAGTTACTATCGATCACGCAGCAAATCCGCATACACTGGCGGGCGACACTGGTCCGTTGGACTGCCTGGTTCAGTGTACTTGCATGGATTTGGTTCTGCTGGCAATCGCGATTGGAAGGGTACTGCCTCTCAGGCACACAGCCACCGGTGCCTGAGCGACCCACCAATGTATGGCAAGCGCTGCAGGTGGTCGTCACACCAGTGTGCACGCCATGCCCAGAACATGGGGTTTGTGTCGGCGGCCAACTTGTTGCATGCGATTCGTCTGACTACACGATAGAAGAGCCAGCTTTAGCTCAGATCCCCCTCCTTGCACAGCTCGTGCCCCTAGGATGGCGCGCAAGGCGCTGTGTACCTGACACATACAAGCTCGTGCTGGCATCCGAATTGGCCGATGCTCTCGTCGACTATCTAGCGCACTTCCATGGACAGGTTCGGTGCGGCCGGCAACAGGCACATGAGAATGCACCAGTCGAAGCACCATTGGGTATGTATGCCTTGCCTGAAACCGAAGTGAAGACGCTTCTGCAAGCGCGTACGGTCGACACGGTCGACGCGCATACGTATGACGTTCTATGGCGCATGGTAATCGACGGGCTTCTTGAGCATGCGCACGCCGACATGCAGGCTATTGTGCAAAACAAGGATGCAAGATCAATTCGGCATGGATCGGTCGTTGATCGATGGCTCGTGTCGCCACGCAAGACCATGCCGGTGACATGTCGGCTGCGCTTATACGTACTTGACTGGGCATGGCGCCACCGCCTTGCGCTGTTATGCACGCTCCTTGCTTTCGTGGGCACATTCACTCTCTCGCGCCGTGTGCAGCGTTCACGGATCCGTCAGCATGTGGTATCGACGCATACTCAACGGGTGTTTGAGCAGCTGCAAAAACAGGTGCTTGCTCACATGGCGGCCATGGAGGCGGGCTCGAACCGTGTCGTACCACGTGGCATTCCTGTGCCACATCTCCGCGACACGATCCTGCAAGCGGAGCCCAATCCTCAGGTGCGGCGCCAGCTCTGGCAGCATGTGGCCAAAGTTGTCGAGCGCAATGCAAATGTACGCACACGTCAAGCACAGTGGCATGGTGAATGGCAACGTGTGTGGGAATGGATGGGCGTTGTGCCTGTGGAACGTGCTGAGATCCGTGGCGGCCAACAATTGGATGAAAGCCGACTTGCCAACTCAGAGCAGCACCACAACGACACAACGACAAATGACATCAACAGCACCGATAGTGCCGACGGCACTAACCACGAGCATGCCGACCATGACGTTCACACGGCGTCCGTGCCTCATGGAAGAAATGCGCGCGCATGGGCCGCACAATGCATCACTTTCTAAGCGTCCCACCCTCCTCACAGAGCGCGCTCGATTTTGATCGTATTTCTCTCTCGAGCTTCCTCCACTATACGTTTATTTGGCCGGAGGCGGCGATGCGCACGCACGCGCCGTCATCGGGCCTTGCATATATCCATCCGCATGTAGCAATGAGTAAGGACACATCCAATCTCGTTAGTGGACCCGACGTTGCAAGTGCACACTCTTTATGTGGGCGCCAGGGAATTCTTCCATTGTTCGTACACACACTCTTTCTTCCCCAACTCTTGCTTGCGCGTGTAAGTAGAAGTGCGTACGTGTGAGTGCGTGCATCCGTGCGTGTGGTAAGCAGCAGCAGCAGCAGCGTCACCAGCAGCGGCCTGTTTCTGCTCAGCTCACCAACGACACGATGATAGAGCCGACCTCACCCTCCGTCAAGTCGACAAGATCTGCGCGGTCCATGTCGCCTTCTATGTCGCCACGACGTCAACCTGATCTCCTTCGACTTGTGCAGCACCCAGTTGCGCCTTTGTCGTCAAATGTGGTGGCAGAGCCAGACATGGGTCGTCAGCCTTTGTCACCAGACTTGGCCAAATTTTCTCATCTGCACACAAACACCGAGCCGGGGCCAAGTTCACAAGCAACACCAGCTGGTAGCTCAGACAAGTTGGAACATGTCGAGAAACTCTTGCATGCGTCGCTGGAGCATGATGCACAGCAGCAGCGACTGCACATGGACGCAGGGATGGCAGCGACTGGACTTCCTGATGACATGTCACCCACACAAGCGACAGATCCCTCCAAAGAGAGCAAGCGCGTATGTTTTGATGAGCGCACCTTTCTTCGTCATGAGACCGCACGCCCGTACCATTACGAAACGCGCACGGCTCGACGGCCGAATCTGCACGGGCATATGGCTGAGACGCGGCAGTACATGGACTCGTTCATTCAACAGCTGCAGTCGCAGATTGAAGGAGCCAGTGCACGATGGAACCGAGAGCCAGTGCAGGAGTTGGTTACGTACCAGGCACGCAGCGGCGCTAGCTCGCCGGTCGTCGTGCACCATGCACGTGCAATGAGTCTGTTTCGCCCATGGTTGTGGACGTGGCGCGTGTTGATCGAGTTCCACGCGCCCTGGTTATCTCGAAATACTCGCATGTCCCCCGGGATCTATGGTCAGCTCATGACACGCGCACGAGACATAGTGTCGAATGCGCTGCATGAAACCGAGTCGCTAGCTGGACAAGAGCGAGCCAATGCCGTGCTTCGTTGGTACCCAGCGTTTGTACTCAGGGGGATGCACTCGTTGCTCGCCCAATATACCCCTACGAATGACGTCACGCACATCGCTGCGCCGCATCAGCGGTGGGCTTGGGATGTACACGTCGTTACGATAACGATGCCAACCGTCGCTCTATGGCACATGGACGTGGTAGTGGCCACGTGTCTAGAGCTGCTTCTCGTATACACACAGCTCGGATTGAGCCTTCTGCTAGCTATCATGCAAAGAATCCAACGCTAGATGTCCTTTAGTCTTCCATGTCTTCCTCGAGCGACTGAAGCGCCTTGCGAACAGCCTCGTCGCGCAGCGAGGCAGGCACGGCCGTATGCCGGCCATCTGGGCCAATCCACGAGAGCTCAAGCTCAAAGTCCTTGTCCTTGGCATCGTCATGTGCTTTGTAGATGCTGTAGCGCGCTGTCAGTATCCATGCGGAAGTAAAGGGGAGAAAGGGAAGGGCGCGTGAAGGAGGGAAGTGGGCGGAACGATACGTACATGCGCGCGACCTCAATGACGGCCTCTTCCATGGACATCTGGTCAAGTTCAAGTTTCTCGATCTCAGTCTTTGCAAATTGCTTGCCTTTACCTACGGCACAGCCGTGGTAACCCCAAAACATGCCGGACGGCTCCACGAGAAAGAGCTGTGGACCGTGCATTTCGTCGACGCCACCAAGGATCGCAGCGGCGCCAAATGGGCGCACAGATGAGTACAGTGTAAATGCCTGCATGTACAGTGCAATCCGCTCTGCGAGCGACTTGACAGGTGTCTTTTGCTTGTAGTTGTCGAAAAAGTTCGCGGCTTCTTCACGTGCACGCCCAGCCAGGTGCTTGCCATCGGCGGTAAGACCAGCTGACGTCAAGGCGATGTGCTTGTCTACGCCAAAAATTCGCTTGTTCGAACCAGGGACGAGCAGCTTGGAGTGAATCAGGTTCTCGACGCCCAGCACGACGCCATCTTTTGTCCGCACACCGATGGCTGTGCCGGCATTTTCCACCGCTTTGGTCGCATACTCAATTTGGAAGATGCGCCCATCTGGCGAATATGTGCTTGCAGACAGGTCGTAGCCTGTTCCCTGCGACGCCATGGTACTTAAACGACCGTGCCCGGAAAGTGAGTCTGTGTGTCGCTTCGATCGTCCAGAAAGACGGACAACAGAGCTCCACGCGTCGTTGTCGTCGTCCCTTCCTTCCTCCCCTCCTCACCGATCACTTGGCCAGGCGCCACTTGCTCACTCGGCCGAGTGAACCTCGCTTCGTGTTTCGCTCGTGTGGATGTGTGCGGCGGCCCTTGTTATCGACGTCCTTCGCTCGGCAGACTTAGAGAGCTCTGTGACGTCCCTCTCTCTCCCTCACGGCAGCCTCTGGAAGCAGACGCTGTGTCGTTGCGAGCGCGTTTTCGAACGACATAGCTGGTCTTTCTCTCTCTTTCGTGAGCGTGTGTGTTTGAGCGCGTGATCTTGCAAGCGCTTGAGTTTTGTGGCACCACTAGCTACACGTGCTCGCATTACGATGACACACTTGTTACCACCCCAGCTCCTGCGCCTCTTTGCTCCTCGGCCGCCGCCTGAATACCTGCGCCCGTTGCCGGGAGACAAAGATCCCAATGCCCGGCCAGCTCCCCGCACCGCAAAGCAGGTTGAGCAGCGCAAGATTCGACCCTTGGAGGGCATGGCGGCGTTTCTCGAACGAGCAAGACAAGAGATCAGCCAACATCCCACCGACGCTGCTGATGAGACAGATGCGATCGTCACACAGACGGAAGTGCGTCGAGAAGAGCGCGCAAAGGAACGCGCACATACGCGCCAGCGTATGTTAGACACGTACCGGCCCCATGAAAATACCCATGCTGCAGGCGACCCATACAGAACCCTGTTTGTCGCGCGCCTGTCGTACGATACCACGGAGCGCGAGTTGGCGCGTGAGTTTGAGCGGTACGGACGCATTGAAGACATCCATCTAGTGCGTGGACCTGACGGCAAGAGCCGTGGATATGCGTTTCTCCTCTTTGATCGAGAACGCGATCAACGCAGTACGTATTTCAACTTGCCTTTTTTTTGTTTCACCTGGTGCATGGACTTACCTGTAGCTGCATATGCACGGTCAGAAGGTGTGCGTATTGATGGACGCCGCATCCTTGTCGATGTCGAGCGCGGCCGCACAGTGCCTGACTGGAAGCCAGCAAGGCTCGGTGGTGGCTTGGGCGGCCAATCGCGCAAGCCGAAACAAAAAGTCCGGCCTGATTCTTTCCGTGGCGTTGTGGGTGGTCGTGGTGGATTTGGCCCTGCCGGCGGCGGCGGCGGCGGCGGCCGTGGTGGTGGCTTCCGTGGTGGACGTGGCGGGTTTCGAGGTGGTGGCCGTGGCGGCGCGGGCGGTGGATTCCGCGACCGCGGAAGCAGCTTCCGTGATCGCGGCGGCGACCGCTTCAGTCGGCCTCGCGATCATAGCTACCGCGATCGAGATGGACTCCATGATGCATCTGGATCTTTATCGTACGGCGCACCGGGTCCTGCACGTTCTTACGAAGATCGCGCGCCAAAGCGTATGCGCTACTAGGCTAGATCTTCTTGTTTTAATTTTTTTTTTTCCTTTTAGATGTTTCATGCATCTACTATTTGTATCGGTAGAACTCTTTTCTAACTATCTTATCCGTAACTTCGCCCTCAATGCAAAGACCAGCAACATGTCAGTGTGAAGGGACTTGATAGAAACATCAGCATACCTCTGACAATTCACCGTATAGTTAAAATTAGCTGAGAATTTCATCGGTCAAGTCACAAATAAACCCTTGTCGGACGAACGGCACGTCTAGAGCCAGTGCGAATTTCGGAAACATATTCGAAGCCCGATAATTTAACACTCGTTCCTCTTCCTGTCCCCGCCCACCCTCTCATCCCCCCTTCCCATCTCCCAGGCCGCCTGCACGCTGGGATGACCAAAGCAAGCGATTCCGATGCGTCTATAGTCGGCGCAAGGAGTCCATACCATCGAATTCGCTCGTCGACACGCGTAAATTCCCAGGGCATTCCACTCGTGCCAACCCGCGGCGCACATGTACTGCCAGGCGACAGCGACCATTACGACGATGAAGCGAGCTCAGAAACGCTCATCCAGGCACGTCCTCGTGGTCAGCATGGGCCCACGCATGCACTACACCACATGGACGTGGACTCTGAAGATACATCATTCATTCAAGGCAAGCGGCGCACGCGCGGCTCAAGTCGCACGCGCTCCGTGCCGGCGACGTCGCGTCCATCGCCAGCCCCTACATCGATCATCCGACCCTTGTTGGAATGCGCATTGTTTGTTACTGCATGGATGGTCGTGCTTGGACGTCTCTTGCAAAGTGCGCCGGACGTACGGGACAAGGCATTCGAGATGCTGGTTGTGGGCATGGTCCTACTTGTTTGTTTTTTCCTACACCTACAACACGCATGTACCATCTGGGTGACGCGCGTGACATACTTACGAAAAGCCGATCCAAGCGATCCCTTGTACGTGTTTCTTCTGCCTTTGGTCGCATGTGCGCAGCTACTGGACGTCGCTCCCACCACGCAGCCACCAGGCCCCCTGGCCCCACCACGCATGGGCCTGGGCATGAAGGGAGCTTGGCGTGTCGAGCGATTGCCTGAGCAGACTGATCCTGTGCAAGGACGCAGCACGTTGCTTGATCTGCATGTACTGTGCGCGCTGATCCTTGGTATCCATATATGTGTTTCGTCGTGTGTGCGAGCGTACTGCAAGCGCCGCGCACATCACTGGAAGAGCCTGCCGCCAGGCAAATCCTTCCTCATCTTCCATGCTTTTGCATTGATCCTCAGCAGTGTCTGCATGAGTGTGCAGATCGTATGCCGTGCGACGGGTCATGCCCATTGGCTGCTAGCAAGCATGCCCACATGGATGACATTCACGACTGCACTCCTATTCCAGAATCAGCTGTATATGGTGACGCGCGTAGCGCATCAGAACTGTACGTTGGGCGAGCTCAGTATCATCTGTGCTGTTGGCACAGCCTTGTTCCACGAAGCTGTGATTGTCACTATGGCCCGTCTTATGCCACCGTACGCGAAGTATTTCTTCCGTGAGCCATCGGCCATTATGTACTGTCAGCTGGCTCTTATTGTCGGTATGTTCCTAATAGGTTATGTCTTGAGCCCGTTGCTTGTCCTATCGCGCAACTTGGCCCAGCGACCGACGCATCGCCTGCGCTGGCCGCTGAAGCGCAACTTGCATCGCCGACTCCTCGCACTCGCATTCTTTGTCTTTTCGCTTGCTCTTGTGCTAGGTGTGCTAGCCCCATGGCTTGGTTGGCAGCTGCGCAAGCGCAGTGCCTGGTTCTACTTGGCACGGTTCATGCTGCAAGGACCGTACTGGTGGTTCCGCTTCGCACTTCTTGCGTACTGGGGCGCGCTATGCAACATTGCGTTGCTGAGCATCCAGCTCATGGTCAATCGCATGTGGCAATATGCAACGGTGGGAGATCAGGTCAAGAAACAGCCTCGATATCGGCCCAACAGTGGAAGCGGCACTAGCAATGCGAGCGGCGTTGCCAGTGGCATTAGCAGCGTTGGTAGTAGTGCTATCGGCGGCAGCGGCGCCGGCGCTGGCAGCAGCAATGGGCGCGTCTCCCAAATGTCCATGCATGGACGCACTGCACTCACTGCGACTGAGCGTGCTAGTACGCTGGCTGCAACGCAGTTTTCAGAGCGTGGTGAGCAGGAGGAGAGCACGTCTCTTGGACCACGTGTCGCTGTGAGTGTCAATGGGCGACGAAAGTTCTTCCATGCACTAGCTGTCCTACTATTTGTGCCGGGCATTGCATGGGATCCGGCGTTCATGCACCTTGCATTCAGTGGAGCGCTGGCTGTATTTGTTCTCTGTGAATATCTGCGGTACTGTGCCGTGTACCCTGTGGGAGCGACGCTGCACTTCTTCTTGAGTCAGTTCCTCGACAGCAAAGACAGTGGGCTGGTGATCCTGAGCCATGGATACCTCCTGTCTGGCTGCGCGGCAGGACTGTGGGTCGAGAGTCAGAGTCGCATCACACAACAGCTGGGCGTCCTAGCGCTGGGCGTCGGCGACGCTGTCGCGTCCATTGTTGGCCGGCAGTACGGACGTATCCATTGGCCACTCTCCAATAAGACAGTCGAAGGCACGTTTGGCTTTGTCGCGAGCATGATAACATCTGTTACATTCCTGCGTATATTTGGCCTTGTCGAGGCATTCCGCATGGTTCCCTTTACCGTGGTCATGGTCTTGCTCGCAATGATTGAGGGCTTGTCTGAGCAGAATGATAATATTGTGCTGCCACTGAGTGGCATTTTCCTTACGTCCATGATCCCCCTTGGCTCTTCGTAAAATACCTCGGACCCATTCATCCTCTTACGATAGACCTTTGAACCATGCCGTGTATGCCTGCTCAACGTCAAACAACATTTCGCGCGCTTGCGATTCATCCACCTCTTCACTCGCACTGAGTCGATTTAACCGAATGAGCCTGTATATGGTGTGTGAGTCGATCGTCACACATCGAGCAGCTGCATGTGCCTACGCACCATTCAAGAAGCTTCTCACGCGACTCGCCCGAGTTCGTGCCTGCTTTCGTGTATGCACTCAGCACATCACTCAATAGAGGGTGCAGTTGATCTTTCGCTCGCATTTGGAGCTTGAGCGCGTCCATCAATGTGATAAAGTTTTGTGTTGTCTCGGCGACAATTTGCGCCCCTACGCCCTGAGATGCTGGGCCCGTAGTTTCATTACCTCCGTGCTCGATCGTCGCAGGAATGCCAAGTGCGAGTCGGTGTGCTGCCGCTGGGTGATCCATATGGAAGTGCTGCATAAATGCATGCACATCGTGGAACCGATAGGCAGGAGGCTGACTTGGGTCCGTGATCAGCTTGATCACAGTCTTATACTGCCCCAAGAGTCGCGAGCATTGCGTCGCGTATGCTTCTTCATGCACCGCCCCACGCACATAAGCACGTTCCAAGTAGTCCAGGCATGTGATGAGACTGAACAAGGTCGCCATCGTCTCGTACCGCTCGCGATCCTGACTTGTATGGTATAATTTTTGTTCCTGTCATTAGACACGCAAACTCGGAACTGCATTCCCTCACGTACTTCATATACGTTCATGCCGATCCTTTGCCAGATTCGTGCTGCAAATAGTGCCGCTCACACTTTTCGCACAACGCCTTCAGACGCAGCGCGTGAATCTCGTGCCACGCAAGCGCTTATCCGAAAGTCGATACGTGCGTGTGTCACGTCTTGATCTGTGTGATAAAAGCGTGGAGATGACCACGTGGACTTGTGGTGGCGGACACGCGACTACGCATTGTACTAGACACGCTTAAATCCTTCTACACCCTCCATTGTTTCGCAACGGACGTCATCAACATCGATTACCACCATGTCCTGGGACCCGCAGTCCGTGGTTCCGTCCAACAGTCCAAAGCACATGTTGCTTGACGTGCGAAATACCTCTTTTCATGCAAATGCACTCGTAGAGGCTGATACTTCCATGACAGTGGAAGATGTCAAGCGCAAAATTTCTGAGCACGTGCGCCATACCAAGTGCGCTGCCGACGGATGGCCTCAACCCCATGGGATCCGATGTATTTATCACGGTTCAATCCTTTCTAATGATTCAAAGCTTGAGGTACTTCAGAAGGGTGAATTACAACCCGTGGTCATTCATATCGTCGTGCAGCCAGAGGCCTGGACACCATATTCGCCTCCTGAGCTGCCTTCATCTTCGACCGTGCAACATGACGCAAAGAACCGTGCACCTCCCTTGTCTTTATCTTTGCCTTCATCTTCCTCATCTTCTTCCTCCTCCTCGACAGATGCCTCCTCTTCACCATTTCCTCCAAAACCAACAACTTCACCGCTCACGCATACTCCAGCATCTGCACGTATGTCGCAGCTAACACACCCTGATCCATGTATGCAGCGGCTCATGGAGCTTCCCAGGCACGAGCATAAGAGCATGCTATTGGCGCTGTACATTACATACGCATCGTACTGCACGTTCATGCACAAGATACAGCAAACATTGGACCCGAGCGCCGAGGCCAGGCTCCCGATCGAGGTACACGCGGGTGATCATGCCTCAATGCTGCGTACAGACGCACAGATGCAGACTGAAGCAATCAAAATAGTGGACTCGTATGTCATGCAGTGGACATCCCTCTTTGCCGAATGTGATCGAGCCTGCCAGAACGACGCGCACACAACTCAACAACATTATGAACCCGTATGGATAGAGGGTCTTCCTTTCTTACTGTGCACGAACAAACCGATACCACCGCGCTCCGTGATGGAGCTTCTTTCGACATTGGACAAGCGGATCCATGCACTCATGAAACTGTATGTTCAGTTCTATGCCTATAGTGTTGAGCAGGGAACTGCGGTATCGAGTGCGACACGCGCGTCCTCTGAATCCGAACTAGCGCACCCGCCGCGGCAACAACAGCAGCAACAACAGCAACAAGCCCGGATCACATATGAAGACTGGATGTCGTTAGCTCGCTACCTTCTGAGCTTGACTTGGCGCATTGGCATGACCGTACTCATGTTTTTTCTTGACTACGTCGTACTATACCCACGTATCATGGGCGCCTTGTTCGTCGCTTTCCTATCTATTGCAGGCCTTTTTCATATGAAGCGCCGGCTCTCTGAGCGGGCGCCCACGGAGCCACTTGCACCAACACCCTCGGCCGCACCACGAGCGACTGCCACTGCCACTCCTAGTGACACGGTGCAAGAGACATCGTCTTCACGTCTTGGGCCTATTGCATCACAGGAGCCGGTGGTGCACACTACCATCCTGGAGCTGCCACGCCTCCCACGGCGCACTCCCACAGCGCCTGTGTACAAGCTCGAGCACTGGCTCCAGCGCATCGCATGGTTTGGCCTCGAAGAGGAAGAAGTAGCTATCGGCTTTGATCACGTGTCGCCCACGGAGCCGTTGCGGGTTACCTGGGAGCCATGTGCGTGGCCACCGCGACACGCGCAGTCACGCCCGTCAGCAGGCGTTCGCATTGCATCATCCGTCCCGGCACTGGAGTATGCTTGGAAATTGATATACGTATGCCTGGTGACGTTTGAGCCAGAAATCGACAAGCTGCGTCATGATGCAATCGGACTGCGAAAGGATGCTATCTGCTCACTCGCTCGAAAGTGGGAGCAGCTGCATGAGCAGGAACCTAGCGCTGTCGAATCTTTCAAGCAGAATCGCCCGGCTATTTTGGATCATCCTTATGCACAGCACCTGCTTGCAGCTGAAGCACAGAGGACGACCTAGCTAGATGCAGCATCGTTTGCACGTCGCCTGCGTCTCGTAGTGCATCGTGCAGGGCACGCGTCTCACGGCTGGGTGGCAAGCCTCGCATCATGGATTGGATGTGCTGCTGAATGCACGACATGGGTGCATCAATAGGGTATCGTTCACACATGCTCAAGTATGTCACGATCGGTGACCCAGACCATTGGCACTGCGAGTCGGACAAGGCACACTGAGCTGGATAGTGCTGATGATGAGAACAAGCCGCTGAGGGCGCAAAAAGATCAGGATTGACTAGCAACGGCTCGCCGACCATGACTCCATCCGCATGTGTATACGCCATGTTCGTGGGGATGTCGGCCCATGAGCGCACATTGCCATTGCTTAGCACGCGTGTGCGTCGTTCTGCACCTAGAGCATCGACCAAGCCACGTACATGTTCAAGTTTAGCCATACCAGCACGACGTCGATTCGGCGCTACATGCCGAGCGTGCAAAGTGATAACCGATGAGCCTGCAAGCGCAAGTCGTTGCCCAAGCTCGTACGTATCGGATGCCGTATCGCACAGCCGGATTTTTGTCGTGATAGGCACGTCACAAGACTTGCATAAAGCTTGTACGATTCGTTCGAGTAAGGGCCATTCACGTCGCTTTAGTAGATAACCGCCATAATGACCGTCACGCGCTCGGGCTTGTGGGCAGCCAAGGTTCAAATCTATTGCATCAGCGATAGGTAGGAAACGCCGTGCCGCTTGAACGAATTGCTCGGGATCATCGCCAGCCAGTTGAACGATTTGAGGCGCTCTTTCCCCAGTTACAATATCGCAATTCTCTCGAGCTGCACGTCCCATTTCCAGCGCGCGCAGTGCCTTTTCATATGTTTCATTGTGATATAAGATATCTTCTGTATGGTACATTTGCCTATGCACATAAGAGCGCGCATGTAACGTACGTCCACGTCGCTGTGGCTCCATACTGGACAGCAGTGAGACGAAAAGCCAGATCCGACTGCCCGACCATAGGTGCAGCTACGTAGCTGTACCACGAGCGCGACCCCGTGGCTTCGCCCGCGTCTGTCATCCTGGGGTATGGTTCCAACGCTTTTGTCCGCCCGCGTGCTATGAAGGGCGTCCTAACGGCGGGCGGCACAGCGTCATGTCAGAGCCTCATTCCCAATGTGAGAGATAGATCACGTGATACTCCGCATCAACACGAGAAGGGCGCGTCACCCATTTCACTCGAAAGTCGCAAGCCACGCGAGCACAAAGTGTTGTTGTTGTTGTTTCCTTATGCCGTCGCCATTGCGGGCGCGCTCGTCGCTACCAGAGCTCGGCAAGGAAAACGTGCCACCATTGGTACGCAAATCACCACGGAAGCAAGATGGGTTGAAGCGAAAGAAAGCCAAAAGCTTTGGTGGTGGCGCAAGTGGCGGTACCGTGGGGGGTGTGTCGCCCAAGTCCAAGGAGCGTGCGGCGCCAAGAAAAAGCGCCATTCGTGCAACACCTCAAGTGTTCCAAAGCCCTTCTAATCTCGAGCCAAATCCTGAACACGAACGCATTCGCATGCCAGGTCAAGACATGCAAAACGTTGTCGCGAAAACAGAGCAAGACGGCTTGAATGACCTTTTGGACGAGCGACTTCGTTCGCCAGGACTTCCCAACCCCTTTACGGCCTTGTTCCGACCATCGAGCGCGTCACCCGCCAAAAATGAAGCACACACAATATCTGTACCAGCCAAACAGCCTATGGAGGCCGATCGAAAGCGCCGTCGCGTCACTTTTAGCGCATATCAGGAACAAACGTACGTACGTTCTTACATGTAGGAACTTACTTTTTTTTTCAGGGACTTTGAACAGGATGAGCCCACGATGAGCATTCGTCCTGCGCAGGTACACGACCGTAATGCGCTTGTTGAGCGTGGATCGCCGGTACCGAATGCATCATCATCATCGCCTACTCAGGCCATGTCGTCGTCGTCGGATATGGACGACAGTGAGGTCTCTATGAGTCTCGATTCAGACCAAAGTGGCATGGAAATGACAACAACATGGAACATGCGTGGAATTCAAGAACAAGAACAGGAACAAGAACAGGAACTGGAGCTATATGACCATCAGGATTTCAAAGACGAGAGTGCGGGCGAAGAGTCAGTGGACATGGAGCTGACTGGACGATTTAGTGTGGTAAACGATAGCACTGCACGGGATACTAGTATGTTGCTCAATACTTCCCACGTATCATCGATCAACATGTCTACATCGCCTCGCAAGCCTCATGCGTCGCCCGAAAAGCACGGCATCGCACCTCCTCACAAGTCGGTTGTGTCCCCCCTCAAGACTCTCCCATCCCCCTACAATCCCTTTAGTATATCTCATCAATCGATCCTCTCGGCCAAACAGCCCGACGCATCTCCAAGCAAGAGCCGCCCCGCTCTCAACGCTCCTCGAGCATCGTCCCTCAAGTCGCTATCACCACCGCCTATCGCGCCTCGCTCACCTCTTAGCAAGACGCGCCCGTCGCTTGGCACTCCTCAGGTCTCATTCAACAAGTCTAGTGCCTCACCGAGAAAGCCGCGCTCTTCCATGGGTAGTGACACTACGCAAACTATGGATCTCACTATGGCATTTTCGCCTGCTAGTGATGCGAGCGAGTCCTCCGACACGACGCTGGATAGTGACGCAGAGCGCTCGGCGATGGAAATGACAGAAATGTGGGGTCGCTTTGCCGAGGATGCGACACGGAAACGTGAGGCTGCGGAGGCTGCTGCTGCTGCTGCGGAGGCGGCGGCAGCCGCAGCCGCAGCCAAAGCAATGACTGCTGCTACTGTAGCCGCTCCTCCTCCTGTGGTTTCCGTGCCTCGTTCACCATCACCGACGTCGCCCAAACGCTCTCCTGTGCGTCGACAGACCATGTTTCTCTCGCCAGATCGATCGGCTCGCACGGGCTCAGCTGGCAGTACGCCGAAGGCTGAGAAGCGTGCGGCTTCTATACCCCCTGCATGGGAGTCGATGCCCAGCACACCCAGCACACCAACGAGATTCCGACAATCGCTACGCGGAGGCGTTCCTTCTCCATCGTATCAGCACTCACCACCGCGCCGTGCGCTTACGACACCCCCGATCGGCAGTCCTGCGCGCTCTGCAGCGACAGACAGGGACATGTCTCCCACACCCTTATCGCCGCCCATACGCGGTGCCGCGCAATTCCGGATGTCGGACGCCTATTCGCAGCAAGCTGCTTGGCCGCGATCGCCGTTCATTCATTCGTTGCTTCGGCAGCGCGGTGGGCGTATGTCGCAATCGAACGTGTCGCCGCGTTCAGACGGCGATCTCACAGATCGAGACGAGGAGACGTCGTTCCACATGCAACTGGCGGACTTTCTGAGCGTGATCGGTCTCAAGTTCCATGAGGACATGACCGCATCACGCACACATGCAGAGCGACCAAGAGAAGCAGCAGCGGCAGGCGGAACGATGCATCCTACAACCGCTTTGCAGTATGCAAAAATGGCTGGCGCAGCGGCACCGATGCTTCAAGCCTTGCGCAATGCATGTCAAGAACTAAAGCAGCATGTGGAAGACGGGCGTGTGCGACTGCATGCGATGGAGCAGGACTTTTATGCCCGACCACCTGCCTTCGTCCAGGAGTGGGGCCAGCTGGAGGACGACGACATGCGACGGAGTATGAAAGGCCAGCTAAACGTCCACAAGCAAGCAGCGCGAGCCGCTGCGATGCACGACTATTACGGCTGGCGCACAGATATGCAGTATGACGATGACATGGTGCTCGCACTGGCACAGCATCGTGATGCATTGCGGGCTGACCAAGAGCGTGTTCTCGGCAAGCGCGCGACGTTGGAGGATGAGCTTCTTCCAACTTTAAGAGAACGACACGCAGAGCTCAAGCAACGCGTCGACGAGGCTCGCGCACGACAAGAAGCAATTCGACAATGCGATCCAGAAGAGCTCAAGCAGTTGCATGCATCCATTGATGAGCAAGACCATGTGTTGCAAACGATGCGTGCAAAACAGCGCGACGTTGCCGATCAACTAGCTCGCGTGCGATCGAGAGTTGATGAGTCCTACGCCAAGCGCGAACAAACGGAAGAACTCATTCGTGCTGCACGTGTCGTGAGTGACCAGATTCATGGATGCACGCCAGGGGAGGCCGTTCGTCTTGGCCGACGCATCCGGCAGCTAGAAACCCTCTTACAATGGTCGCTGACAAACAAGACCTCAACATTACTGCAGCTCGTATTTGCACGCACACTAAACGTGGCTATTGAGCTCGACGGGCGCCGTGGTGGCCATAGTGGTACAGTGAAGCGCGTCGCCATATCGCCAGCGCGGCCCGTGGAAGCGTCACCTATGCACATGGCAGCCATCTGCGTAATCCGCTCGCATTTAGAAGCACACACGCCTGCTTGTGTGCCGGATGTGCTACGAACGACCGCACGGCTCTGGCACGTATACTTGCAGGCACGCGCTCAGGTCGATCGATTGCGCCTGCATGTGCCTGTCCTAGTGACACCGAGCCGGGACGATGTGCATGACACAGCACTTGACGTTGTTGCACCCGTGCTGTTGGAGCATGCACAAGCCAAGGTTCATGTTCACGTCGACATGGACCTGGCGCTGACCTCGCCGATCACACCTGAACATGTGCATGTGGAACTTGTGTATGGCCACATGGACGTCAATACCATGACGCACATGATTCGAAGTGCCCTTATCAAGGACCCCCGCTCGCCAAATGCACTTGTTTATGCCATCACGAATGCGCAGACTGTGATGGACGCCTAGGCCGGCGGCTGTGGACGAGATGATATGACACGACACGATCCATGATACGAAATAGCGGCGAAGCCGGTCCAATTGCACCTACATATTCATTAGTCAGTAAGTGATTCGGCTTTCCAGTGTGCCTGTAATCAATCAGAAAGAGAAATTTTCATTTTTTTTTTGGAAAAGTCATGCGAGAGATGCATAAGAAACTCGCAATAACAGATAGGTGGACCAACAACGAGCGACCCACGACGACAGCACAAAGGGTACTTCAACCCCGACCAACATGGACCTGTTTAGTGCGCTCACGGCAGGGGGGACACGCTTCGATAAGAAGCGGTTCTCACGAGACATATCACTGTTCCAAGAATCGCGCAAGCGCGATGAGAACGAACATGCCCGTGCGCCTGAGCAAAGTGCTGGAGCGGCTCTCCCAGCTTCGTTGGACTTTTTTGGGAGTCACAAGGACGAGCGTGCAGTGGCTGAGGCTGAGGCAGGAGCAGCAGAGGATGATTCGAAGCATAGACAGCGCCTAACAACGCAAAACAACCTACCGCTTCAGCGCTCAGAGCTACCTGCTTTCCTCCGGGAACGCCAGCTCAAACTCACAGGAACCGATGTCCCGCTTCCTCTCAAAACTTGGCATGATCTTGAGACACGCTGGCACATCGAGCCATGGCTATACAAGAACCTTTTGAAAGGGCCCTGGAAAGAGCCAACGCCTATCCAGTGTGGCGCGATGAGTGTCATGCTTGATCGACGTGACCTGCTGGCAGGTGCGCCGACAGGCTCAGGAAAGACGTTAGCATTCGTGCTACCCACACTGCAGCTGCTCAAGCGGCACCAGAAGCATGGATTCCGCGCAGTGATCGTAAGCCCCACCCGTGAGCTTGCACAACAGATTTTCAGTCATCTGCAGCTTCTGGCCGACGGGGAGGCATTTCGCACTTGCCTACTAACAAATGTGACAAAAGCCACAAGTGACTCAATCAAGAAGAAGAAGTTCGATATCCTCATCACGACGCCGTTGCGTCTTGTGCACTCGATTGAGCATGAGGAGTTAGACCTGAGCCAGGTGGAATTGCTTGTGTTAGACGAGGCGGACCGTTTGTTGGAGCTGGGATTCCTCGAGCAGACAGACGCAATCCTCGCTGCTTGCACGAATCCAAGTTTGCGCAAAGCTCTTTTCAGTGCCACACTTCCAGCAGGCGTGGAAGAACTCGCTAAGACATTCATGGTGGATGAATGCCGTGTGCTCGTGGGACAAAAGGATAGTGCTACCGCCACCATTGAACAACGCCTCGAGTTCACAGGCTCGGAGGATGGAAAACTGCATGCACTGCGAGCCCTGATCCAGGCAGGAGGCATGCAGCCACCGGTCCTTCTCTTCGTGCAGTCAATCCAGCGCGCACGCGAACTGTTTCATGAGCTCGTGTACGATGGCTTGCACGTGGACGTCATCCACAGTGAGCGGCCCAAAGCACAGCGAGAAGCTGTGATTCAAGCATTTCGACGCGGTGATATCTGGCTTCTTATTTGTACAGAACTCATGGCCCGCGGTATTGACTTTCATGGCGTCAACCTGGTTATCAATTACGACTTTCCCCAGACAGTGCAGAGCTATATTCACCGGATTGGGCGTACGGGCCGTGCCGGCAAGCAAGGAAAGGCTATCACGTACTTTACAAAGGACGATGCCCCCTACCTGAAATCTGTCGTAAATGTAATGCGGCAGTCAGGCTGTGATGTGCCAGAGTGGATGCTCAAACTTCCAAAGCCGTCCAAAATGCTGAAGAAGCAGCTGCGAAAGAAGCCCGTCCAACGTAAGGACGTGCGTGCAGCATCAGGCAGCACATCTTTTGGTCGGCGTCTTGCGAATCGGCAGCGTGACATGGTCCAGGCGAGCAAGCGACGGCAAAAATCCAAGCCCCAGGCTAAGAGTCCAATGCCCCCGTCGTAGCGTCTGAAATACCCTCGGCAGATGCCGCTCCAACACCCAGTGTCTCGCGTGCTACACGTACAGCCCATTCAAGCCGTGTGAGAACGCATGCCTCGGTCTCGCCCAGCAAGTTGACCAGTGCTTCGCGTTGCATGTGCATATGGCAAAATACCAACAGTCCCTGTGCCAGTTTTGGCTGGCCGACTGTGCCCTTGACAAGTACCTGCTCGACTCGCTCTTGCTCCAGCTTGGTTGGTGAACGCGCCAAAGCCTCTCGCGCTCTTGGTGTGAGGAGTGGCACTTTGCTTTGCACGATCAGGAACGTATGAAGCAACAGGTGCTGGAGAAAAAGAGTCGCTGGCGCATGGATGGCGGTGAAGTCGACCGTCTTGAGTACCACCAGACTCAGGCTGCCTTTGGCCAGCCAGAAAGCATACGCTCGTGCTGTGTGGATGAGTTTGCGCATGCGATCAGGCTCGTCAAGCATAGTAGTGTAATCGATGCCATGGACGCCATCGTCATCGCCCTCGTCGTGAACCACTTTCTGACCACCCACGTGCTTTTCGCCCAGCTCACGGAAGTAGTCCCATAGCACGTATTGCATCGTGACACGCATACCGACTTGGTCTTGCGCGAGCTGTTGGCCAATCAACGCATAGTATGGATTGTATGCGCGCTCCTACGCATAAAGTGTAAGTACATGAACCAAACAAAAAAATGAATGAATGAATGAATAGGTCGTGATACACGCATACGTACATTTGAAAGGCAGTGCACTAGAACACGAATCACTTCGCGACGTTGCACGTCATTTAGTTTGAGCTGCATGAGGTTGTGTGCTGCATCCATATAATCCAGACTGGACATAAGGGTCGAAAACACCATTCGCCGAGCGTCAGTATTCATACCTTGCGTTCGTGCGAGGCGCGTAAGATCTATCGTCGACTCATCGTCAGATGCGTCGAGATCAACGCCCTGAGACTTAGGAGCTGCTGCTGCCGCCGCGGTGGATGGAATAGGTACCCCTGCTACCGCATCTGGTGCTGGCCCAGAGTCATCTTTGCCAGTCCACGCAGCTCCAACAAGCCACCAACGGCCACGTTTCTCAGCGTCTTGCAAGTCCTGCAATCCCACCTGAAGCGCGGAATGCGCGCGTACAGTCCGTTTGCGTTCCAGAGAGGATACGTATTTTGACAAGCGCTGCAAACTTTCAGCTGTAGCCGACGATTCACGGCCCAGATGCCGACCCTTCTGTCGAAGATGCGCTAGTGACTCGAGCATGAAGCGCGCACGACTCGACTGTGCGACAGTGGCAGCGGAGGCGGGCGCATCTCGCATACATTGCTGCGTGAGTTCGACAATGGCTTTGAGTGACTCTCCATCGGCATGACGGAGCTGTTGTCCGCTGCTTTGTACGATCCGCAAGAGAAGCTCAATATCTATCTCTGTGATGGGCTTCTGCTCATCAATGCCAGTTACCATGTGTAGAAAACTCTGCCCGAGAAGCAAGCGCACCATGTCATAAAGGATGATCGCAGAAAGCATTTTGAGGTTGAATAAGTGGCAAAGAAGCATGATCAGGTTTGCACACTCACGGCTCCAAGCCGACAAAGATTCATCGCCTTGCTCTGTACTGTTGGATCTTGCCATCATTTGACTGTATGAGGTAAGAAAGCGCGATACACAAGATTGCAGTACATTCGCACCAAACTCTGCACCAACAAGGCGGTGCAGAGAGGTGATGAGTGCAGCATATAATACAACAATGCTCTCGCTCAGGTTTGTTCGCGCTGCTATTGTATCGAGACAAAGCTCCGTGATCGTTGATGTTACATCACTTCGTGCAAATATACGGTACAGTCCTTCGAGCTCCGAGACAATGGTATCAAGATTGCCCTCGGCTAGCCTGTTCAGCTGGCCATTGACATGGCGTCGTAGCTTTTGCTGCTCGACTGATAGTGATTCGCTTTTATTGACTTGGTGCCGAAGTGCAGGCGGTACATACTTGGATTTAGTACTGGCTTGTGAAGATGCCGCCTGAACATTTTTCGGGCGTTCGTCCAAGTGGCTCTTTACTTGCTCGTCATCTGCACGGATGTCTTCGTTCTCCATCTCTTCCTCCTCAGCATCTTCCACTTTTTCATCGTCCTCTTCCTCTTCTTTATCTCCTGTGATCTCTTCTTCATTCTCTGCTTCGCTATCTTCATCGACATTGGCGTCTGAGTCAAGCCCAGCTAGATCGGCATGGTCATCTTCATCTTCATCATACATGCCAGGATGAAACTGATCAAGATCATCTAGTAAATCATCCACATCATCTCCTTCGATATGGTGCTTTCGCTTACGTCCATATAGCTGATGTTCGAGCCAAGCAATCTCATCTTCTTCTTGCTGCTCTGCCATCGAAAGAGCTCGCGTGGGCTTTCGCGCAGACTCTCGTGTGGACGTATCGCCATGCTCTCGCATCATGAGTTCCAGTTTCGTAGGCGCCTTCGTCGAAGATGCAGTTAGTTTTGACGACGACGCCATTTGCCCGGTAAAAGGGTCCATGACCACACGTGTAGCCGAAGGGGCAGATCCCTCAAAGGTTCGTACCGGTTTTGAAGTCTTTGTTGGACGCGTAGAAGACGTCACGTCCATATGAGTCTTTTCTACAGTCTTGGATGCAGGTGGTGCAAGCGGCACTGATTTGGGCTTCGGCGGTCGAGACGCATGTTTGGATTGACGCTTTTCTTTGCGGGCAGCTTTGCGTGTGCTTATGGAATTAAGTCGCGGTTTCTTCGCATGTCGATGAGAACGATGGTTCGCTTCATCAATCCCTAATTCCTCTCTGAGAGCCGCGGGTAGTCGCGTCGTCGAGCGCGCTATATCGCGTCCATGCACCATGATAGAGACGCGCGGCTTGCGGACAAATGCAAGGCCACTGACAGGGATTAAGAAAAGTCTCTCTGGCCAGACAAAAATGATGGGTTGGTCAAAAGTGGAGGAGGCAAATGATAGCCGTAGATTGCAAAAGTACGAGGTGTCATGAAATGCCTATTCATAAGGATGCTATACATCGAGGAGTTAGTCTTGCTTTTTCACAGCCTCACTGGATACAGGCTTCTCCGGTTCCTGTGAGGCCGGGTTGACCCAAGACCAAAGCTCGTTCCACTCGCCTCGACACCATGCAACGAGCAGAACAGACAGCGAACATGAGGGCGAAAGGTAAAGCAGTGCAGGTTGACCCGTCTCGAAAACATGCATAACGCCCATCGTCATCATAAGACCCAGCACATATCCAGCGAAGCAGGCGTGGAAATATGGTTTGTTGAATCGATAGTTAAAACGATCGAACGAGAGTGAGGGAGATTTCATAGAGGCATGGTGCTGATCGAACGCGAGTGCAAGAGCTGCAAAAACACCTGGAACAACAATGTCGCCCAGACCAAGTAATGAGAATTTGAATGCGATCTCACTTGAAAATCCGTGCTGTGACATGTCATGCCAGACCTCTAATGCATTGCGGGGGAAAAGGATCTTGATCGGCCCATCAAAGTTTGTAGCTACATGAACCATGACAGACTGTCCAGCGAATTTAGAACTGCCAAACACCCAGAATATGTCATAGAGAAACAAACCACCCAAAAGAATTACACCTGTCTTGAATGTGTCAAGAGAAATGAGCATCATGCCCTGGATAGCAAAGCAGAAAGCAATAACATTCGCAAGAATCCAATGTTTCGTGTACAGATAGACAGCCATGAGTGCTATTACGACACCCAGTAAGTACAGCATCATCCGATTCCATTTCATGTGGAAGTCAATCAGGGATGTGGTCTTTGCATTGCCTTTCCAGGAAAGGTCCAGGTTACATGAGAGCACCTGGTTTGTCCACGCATCGAGCGAGTGCGCTCCGCGACCCATCTTATACAGATGGATTAACACAGACGGGATCACCAAGCTACCAGCTAGCGCAAAGTATCCATTGACAAGCAGGATAATTTTGTCCTTGTCAAGATATTTGAACGCAAGAAAAAGTGTCACGAGTACACTACTTCCTAATAGTGGAAATACCCATGCACCTTCAGACGACACGCCCTGAGACAAGTCGTCCTCGTCGTCGTCCGTCTCTTTGAGTCCCTGCTGCTTTCGCAGCGCTTTTGTCGATACTGGCGTGTGCAGAGATGCCATACTTCCAAGATACACGATGCCTGATGCTGCTGTGAGCAGTACTCCGTACGCAAGGAACAAAGATGAGTTCATTGTCAAGAGCCACCAGATAACGCTCGTGTCACACACTGGAAGCTTTCGTGTCGCGTAATGCGTCTTAAACGAATTCGTGTCCTCTTGGTTCGCCGCATCCCCATGACCAGGCACGAGCCCCGGAAATGGAGGTGTGTATATATACTTAAGCCCACCACAAGGCGGATGCAATCGAGATTTACATCAGACATGGTTCTATTTTTAGTAGTATCCTTTTCATTTTCGTGCGTGAGACACTGGGTGCCTGTTTCGCCTGACATGAGTCGGCCGCTCGCAGCATACTACTTAGGCGTCGACATATAAGCACGTGGGTAATTCCACGCGTCCTTGTCACCAGATAAATACGTCATAGAGTGTGCGATTCCGGCACCTGCGATATTTTCCCCTCGAAGAATTTGTTCACGCTCAGTGCGAATGCGTTCTTGTGCCTGTTCACACTGCTCTCGAAGGTACTGGATCACAGCATCAGGCTTGGAATCGCGAAAAACGGCTGTACCAGCAACAATGACATTGGCACCTGCATTTGCGCACGCACAAATCGTCTTGGGACCAACGCCGCCATCGACTTCAACATCCAGTTCAGGATATCGTGCACGGAGCTCAGCCACCTTCGGCACACACTCTGCAATGAACTTCTGACCACCCGCGCCAGGCCATACAGTCATAACGAGGATCATGTCTACAGCATGGGCAATTTCATCAGAAATTTCCGTTGCTGGTGTGCCTGGGTTGATGGCAATTGACGCTCGCATGCCAGACGCTTTGATTTGCCGTATGACCTCGACTGGATCATCTATATTTTTTTAAAGCGCGTCAGTCATACAGGAGAAGCAAATACCGATGAGAGGCAACATACTGGTGGATTCCAAGTGGAATGTGTAGGAAGAGCCTCCTGCATTAGCGATGGGTTGGATCCACTGATATGTCAGCTGTGACACGCTTCGTGCGAACCTTGAGTGGCTCAGACACCATCATGTGGCAGTCCATAAATGCTTCAGGTACATGCTTTCGCACAGATTCAATGGCTGGCGGTCCCATCACAATACTTGAAACGAAATGGCCATCCATTACATCTACCGTTTGTTATCAGCATGCATTCGGTCCTTGGTACCATATACATACCCATATGGAGCCAGTCAGCACCACAACGTATCATGCGATTGCATTCGTAGCTGAGATTTCCCAGGTCAGAAGCCAACAAGCTAGGCGCCACTTTGACCGACGGCATGGTTTTTCCTGTTTCTTTTTTATTGTCCCAAGCGAGCTCGAGATCTTGGCACTTGAGTGATAATCAATGCATGCACGCTAGGAACCGGACAAAAAAAAAAAAAAGCGGGGCAGGTTAGCAAATAAGGTCTCTACGTAAGAAAACGAAATCACCTCGTGGTAGCACGTGATATGCCCTTTCTGAGCAACGCCATGTGCGGCGTGATGTCAATCAGTCACGCACGCGAGCACGTCGATCGAACACGCAAACAGTCAAAGCAGACACGCTTCGTGTAACGCGTTGAATACGTAAAAAGGCGTTAGTTTGGCGCAGGTGCGTTGAAAACTTACAACAAACTGGCGCGATGGACGCACTGGTTGCGTATCAGTCCGACAGTGAAAGTGAGGCCCATCCACAGCATGCATTCAAAACACAAGACAGTGCCAACATGCATGCCGTGGATAGAAGGAAGGATGATGATGATAGTGTTGGTGACGACGACGATGACGATGATGACCTGCCTGATTCGAACGATGCATTTGGGCTAAAGAACACGCTAGATTCAGAGCGCACAACTCGAGTGCCTGAGCGTGCGCTCGATGCCACAGATACAGCGCCTATTGTGACTGAGCACACGTCCGCGGTGACCCAACTGCCAGCTAGCGAGCCCTTGAGCCACACGCCTGCGGCAACCAAAACGTTATCAGGTACGGTAGAATCGACAACGATCTCCGACTTTGACTTCCGAAATCAGCATCGCACATTTGAGTTGTTTGGTTATGCCCGCAATCCGAGTGAGTCGGCCGCGGGCACTGTCAGCACGAACTCCCAAGCATTTGTTGGCGATCGCGCAGCAGCACAGAGTATGGGTGGTGCGACGGCGGCGGAGCTGCGTGGCACCACGGCAGATACACGACATGCATCACGTCAGATGCGACGTAAGCGCAAGGGGCGTACGGGCGATGCATCGATTGTCGATGGCGACGGTGCATACGTTGGACCATGGGGTGGCTGGGAAGACGAAGCACCCCGCACGGAGTTTGTTCCTGCACCAAACACGCATATCGGACCGACAGAAGAAGAGCTACGAGCTGCGCATGCAGCCGCCGAGAAGCGGCGGAAAGACGCGGCGGCACTGGAGCGGCGCCGACTGCTCGATGTGTCGCATGGGACAGAAAAGAGCATTTTCCACGGCGAGTCTTTGTACGACTATCAAGGACGAACATACTTGCACATTCCTACAGACACGGATGTGAACCTGCGTGGCGAGCCAGGGAGCAGCGAGTCGTTCCTTCCTGAATACTGCATTCACACCTTTACAGGGCACACGAAAGGGATCACAGCGCTTCGTCTGTTCCCACAAAGTGGGCATTTGGCTCTTAGTGCCAGTATGGATACAAAGATCAAGCTGTGGGACGTATACCACGAGCGCAAGTGTCTGCGAACATTTTTGGGCCACTCGAATGCGATCCGTGACGTTACATTTTCCAATGATGGTCATCGGTTTTTGTCGGCCAGCTACGACGGACAGGTCAAGCTTTGGGATGCGGAAACCGGTGCTTGTGTTACAGCAAAGAGCTTTGGTGATGTGCCGATCTGTGTACGATTCCACCCAGACGAGGACAAACAGCACATGTTCCTGGTTGGCACGAACGATAGACGCATCGTTCAGTATGATTTGCGCGCTGACGAAATCACGCAGGAGTACAACGAGCACCAAGGACCCGTCAATACCATCACATTCGTCGATCATAACCGCCGCTTTGTGTCAACTAGCGACGATAAAAGCCTGCGTGCGTGGGACTACGATATTCCAGTACCAATCAAGCTCGTGGCTGATCCACTTATGCATTCGATGCCGGCCGTGACGCTACATCCAACACAACGCTGGCTTGCCTGTCAGGCAATGAATAATTCGATTACAGTGTATTCTGCAGAGAACTTCAAACCACGGAAGAAAGCGTTCCGTGGCCACACGACAGCGGGATTTGCATGTCAAGTTGGATTCAGTCCAGATGGTCGATTCCTATCGTCTGGCGATAGTCAAGGTGATCTCGTATTCTGGGACTGGAAGTCGGGAAAACAGCTTAAGCGTTTACACACCCACAAGGATGTTGTCATTGCGCATGAGTGGCTTCCTCATGAGACGGTACGCACACCACCTGCACGACGAGCAACGCTAACACGGACCAGTCCAAAGTTCTTACGGGTTCCTGGGATGGACTTATCAAATTATGGACGTGAGCGAAAATACGGGACTGCGGCGGACGGACACGCCCGATGTATACTGTATGTTTATCCCTTGCTATTTTCTCCCAGCGTCCTTCTAGGGTGTGTAGGTACATGGTATTTGAGATACACTATCGTACAGAAACAGGATCATCCATTTACTTCCGCCGCTTACCCGCGGCCTTTTGAGCGAGAGCTTTCGAGCCCTGGGCCTGGCTAGCGTACTTGATAGCTTTGCGCATATTCATCTCAGAGTCAGTACTGCCTTTATCAAGCCTGGCCAGCACCGACAAATTCGCAGCTCGTTCTTGCCGAGCATCTATCTCGTTCGGCTGGAATGTCCGTTTCACCCCGCGTGGCTTCGTCTCGCCTTCAAGATGCTTGTCGAAACGACCCATCGATGCAGTGCTGTTACGTGCACGCAAGATCTCAGCTTCGAGCTCAGCGCGACGCCGCGATGACATAGACGCTTTGCCAGAGCCCAGCTCACTTTTTCCCTTGGTTGATCCGGCTGGGCTAGCGGCCGCAGCACCAGACTGACGAGCCAAGTTGCGCTCGTGCTGTTGTTCGTTCTTCTTACGCCTATCCAGGCGTTCTTTGGCCGCGGCTTTGTCGGGACGAAAATCATCATCGGCATTGCTCGGCACCTCAACAAGCCACTGGTTCTCGAGATCCTTATTCTTGCCCTGAAAGCCCCAGCGAGGCACCCATTCTTGTCGCTCTTCGTCAAAGACGAGCCGATCTTTCTTACGCTTGACAATGCCCTTTGCGCGCGCAAACCTCTCCCACTTCGTCAGTGGTTTCGGTTTCGGCAATGGCTTTTCCCGCGGGAGCTGCGTCAAAAACTCCGGCAGGCTAGCCAGTGGTCCGTACGTAGCATGTCGTTCAATAGGCAGCTGAAATATAGTGTTGATCAAGTGCTGTGTCGAATTACGTGTGCGAGCCTGGAGCAGTGCTTCCGTGTCCTTCATGTACTTGCGAGTATCCATGGGATTCACATCGACCGAAGCCAGCAGGCCTGTATCGAGCTGCAGAGGCATCTCGCCCTGCTCAACCGCCGTACTCACATTGGCCGCGTTCATGGTCGACGACAAAAAATTGTGCTGGGCTCACACCTTTAGACGCATGCAAGTTTGGGAAGTAAGCTCCAGGGAGAGCATAAAGAAGAAAAAAAGTTTTGCCACGCGCAGAACAGGTGTGTCACGTGATAAAACCACCTGTCCCAACCAGGGGCTGGGGGGCGATGGTTGGAAGGCGAGGCTGCGGAGAGCAAATCGGATCGCGCTTCAAGTTGAGGCAGGCGGGGTTTGTCAGAAGAGCACGAACGAAACAAGAGCAAGACCACGAAACTGGGGGGCCGTGGCGACAGCGATCATACAGCAAGCGTATTGACGACGGCAGTGACGACGAAGACGACGAAGACGAAAAAAGTGAGAAGAATGTTGAGAAAATGGTGCTGGCGTTGCTTGCACACACTTAAGCTGGCAGCGATCCTATTGTCGATCCTCCAGCTGATCGTGTTTCTCCCGCTCTCGCTAGAACACAGCCAGGAAACATTTCTCACATTTTCAGCGCTAATGGCCACGTTTTACTTCACGATCACGACACTTCGTTGGGCTACGACGAATACGTCACTCGCTCCGATCGCGCGTTTCTTGGTGCTAATACAAAACTTGATTATTCCCTTAACACTCTTTATGTGCGCACGTTTATACATGCCAGATTCGATTGAAGAGTTGTCTCCCCGCTCTGTTCCATGGCTTCAATCAGCCTCCATTGCCAAAGAATGGCTCATGTCTCGTGCACCATTCACATGGCGTCCACCTTCAGAGACGGTGATCCGCTCTGAAGGTGCCTCACACCTGTTAGAGTCTGTCCAGAAGGGCTGCCAGTACATTTTATCGCACGTGCCAGGTGTATGGTACTCGTTCTTGCTCTACATGAGCCCTGTCTTTTCGTTGTTGGAAGGGATTGCGAGCCTCTTGGTTGTCCAGTGCGTGGCACGTTTCTCACAATGGTTGTACGTATTTGATGCCGGCGATACAATTTGACAGCATCCGTGTCGTTATTGCGCTTGACATGGCTAACGTTTCAGAATCCAAGATCCCCTCGGAAATCGCACCCGCAGAATGAGCAGCAGCTTGCTGATCCGCCGGCTTCTGCAACTTGGCATTGAGGCTTCAGAGGCATGGCAGCTCGTCTTTCTTCTACTCTCGGCGACGGTCTATGTGTGCTCGGCAGTAGGCTTGAGTATGAGCTTCGAAGGCGTAACAAATGGTCGTGCACTGACATCGGCAGCCATTGGCGCATCCATTGCATCGACGCTGTGGATTTCCGGCTTCGCTCTCGCGTTTCGAAAAGCCAACATCGTCGAAACCAGTCTCATGTTTTCCTACGTCGTCTTCAACGTGTACCAGCTCAGTACGACGCTCGTACTCGGTTCAGATCCACTTGATCTGCTTCAATCCTTCCGCAGCGCCCGGTTCCCAGCCTTACTGATCCATGGCCACACTGTGGCGCTGCTTGATCGTATTGTGCGTGCGTTGGAAAATGGCTTGCGTGTTTTGACAGTGGCCCTCGAAACACTGCCGCCCACGGTGATCGTGAGTCTCGTCTACCGCTTAGCAATTATGTACCTTGCGACGCGCGTGTTGGTTCTGCTCCAGCTCCAAACCAAACGGCGGGTCCGTGTGCCGGAAAATCCGCCACAGTCTCTGTCTCAGCAGGTTGAGTCAGAGAAGCTCTCAGAGCTGCTGCACAAAGCCAAAGAGCCTGATTCACCCAATGAGACCAAAGATGCCCCTGACTACTTGAGCAGCCGGCCTATGCCGGAGACGAGTGATGACAAGGAAGAGGAGAGAAAAATGGACATGCGGCCATCATCCATCGGGATGTTCTTTGTGCGGTACTCACGTTTTATTCTCATCACCGTGTACAGTCATCTTTTGTGTACGTTGACGGCTGGTCATACACATGATACACTAACACATACACAGTACTGGATCAGAATCACCAGATCTACTGGCGCATGCTCGCTGTCTCCTTCACACTTGGCATGTGGGGTATCGAATTACTCCTCAGCAAGGCGGACGATGTGATTTTTGAGTAAGTAGTAGCTTCAAGTATCGATCCTGTATTATAGTTCAACATTCTCATCGGAACTGCAAGGGGGGTATATGCACATGGCACGAGCATGCGGCCGGACCTGCGACTGAGCCAAGAGACTCATGACATGCTAAGCCGCAAATGTGAGTGACGCACTCATGTTGCAAATTTACAGGCTTTGGCTGTCGCCAACATGGCCGCAAGCACATCGGCGAGGCCCTCGCTGGAATATGTCTGTCAGTGCTTGTTCGGACGATGCAAGTCTCTGTACATACCCAGTCACAGCACTCACACCATGAAACGACCAATGAGGCGTTATGATGTCTTTCGACGCGTGGCTATCCATAAAGCGCGCCCAATGCTTCAACACTGTCGCTTCAACATGTTCAAGTACATGTGATGGACGCATGTCCTCACACACATCCTGTGGGTCCATGGCATCCATTTTGTTCACAAGCACTAGAACTGTTTGGCCACGTAGGGCAGCGTCCATTGCAATAGGAAATAATTGGTCAAGCACCGCAGTCTGATATGACGTTGCCGTCTCTTGTTGCACAGGTGTATCAAGAGCCCACTGCTTTCCGTCCAAGACCCACACAATGGTGTGTGCATCTGGCAAATATTGCTGCCAAAGCTCACGCATCGATGGAGCACCACCCAAATCCCAAAAATGCAGCACACTTTTCTGATATGGTAAATCCAGCACGTTTTGTCCGACAGTGGAAGCGATGCGGTCCGATGGTGCACGTCCCTTGAGATACGTGTGCCTGAGCTGCTCGAGAAGCCATGTCTTGCCGGATTGGTTGAACCCAATCAGCAGAATATTGTAAGTAGGTTTGCGTGTAAGTTCATCTACACGTAAGAAGCCATCCTTCGCACGAGCTACGCACTGTACAGTCCAGCTACCAAATGGTACATGGGAGAGAATTTGGAAAAAGTTGTACAGAATCTGAACGGCGCAAGACTGATGAAAGTAGCGCCTGTCCCGTGTCAATAGGACGTGAGAAATGACGTCTAGCACGGATCGAGCGCTTCAAGCCACCGACAAGGTCTTAGCTAAATGAACTCTGTGTTGCCGCCTCGACGCGCGGTACAATTTGGGGTCAATCGCGCCAGCGTGTGCCCGGGCAGCGTGTACGGTGCGAGTTGTGTGAAGGCTTGGCTGCATGTGTGCGTATGAGTGGACGTGTGTGCGTGCGTGCGTACGTGCGTGCGTGGACATCACGTGAATATGTAGGATGAGTGTGTTCCAATAGGGCACGGATGATTGGCTGGAGGAACACGGGCAGGTGCGCGTGGCAAAGAAACGAGTCTGGCGGCGAACGAACTGAGCTCCGTCTGTTTCAGAAAAACCGTGACAACGATGCTGTGCTCGTTGAGGGCAGCCCGGATGAGCGTGCCGCCATCGCGCATGGTGGCAGGATCCACAACCAAGATGTCGGCAGCGATGTTGCGCACAGCACAGCTGTCGACGAGCGCGGCTCGCCGCCAGGCGACGCCGGCACCTGAGCCGCCCAAAATGGTCAAGCTGACCATCAACGGCAAGGAGGTCGAGGTCGAGCAAGGGTATGTATAGGCGTGTTCAAGTGGGCGAAGGAAGTCAGGCTCGTGTGCGGCGATTCTGCGCTGTCCTTTCTCATGCACGCGATCCCGATGGGAAAGGGTACTGGATGAAGAAACTAACGCACGCACACAGAACGGCTCTCATTCAAGCTTGTGAGAAAGCGGGCTACCAGATCCCGCGCTTCTGCTACCATGAGCGCCTGAATGTGGCAGGAAACTGCCGTATGTGTCTGGTGGAAAGTAAGGGTGCGCCGAAGCCACTAGCTTCATGTGCATTCCCAGCCATGCCAGGCCAGCAGATCTTTACGGAGTCGCCGGTAGTGGCGAAGGCTCGCGAGGGTGTGATGGAGTTCTTGCTGATGAACCATCCATTGGATTGCCCCATTTGCGACTGGGGTGGTGAGTGTGACCTGCAGGACCAATCGATGCGCTATGGCAAGGACCGCTCGCGATTCCACGAGACGTCCGGGAAGCGCGCTGTGGAAGACAAGTACCTGGGCCCCCTCGTCAAGACAGTGATGACCCGTTGCATTCAGTGCACGCGCTGTGTGCGGTATGCAAACGAAGTGGCTGGAGTGCAGGACCTCGGTACAACTGGTCGAGGCAATCAGATGCAGATCGGCATGTACGTCGAGAAGATGTTCGATTCAGAGATGTCCGGCAACATGGTCGACCTGTGCCCCGTTGGTGCACTTACGTCGCGCCCCAATGCCTTCCAGGCACGTCCTTGGGAGTTGAAGAAGATTGAGTCGATTGACGTGCTCGACGCTGTTGGCAGCAACATCCGTGTGGATGCCCGCGATCTGCAGGTCATGCGGGTGCTGCCACGCACGAACGACGATGTGAATGAAGAGTGGATCAATGACAAGACACGCTACGCGTGTGATGGTCTTAAGTACCAGCGTCTTACAGTGCCTCTGATCCGCCAGGACGACCGCTTCGTGCCGGCGTCATGGCCTGAGGCGCTTCAGGCAATTGCACGCGGCCTCGAAGCCAGCGGTGCTAGCGGCCATGAGATTCAGGGTGTTGTCGGTGCGCTGGCCGATGCCGAGTCGATGACGATGCTGCGTGAACTTCTGCACCGCTTGGGCTCCGAGAACCTCGTGACGGACGAGCCCCTTGGCGACAAGGCCCCTGTCAATGGCGTGGATATCCGCTCGAACTTTGCATTTAACACAGGCATTGCTGGCCTGGATGAGGCTGACTACGTGATTATGATCGGTACAAACCCACGCCACGAAGCCACCATCATCAACACTCGCTTGCGCAAGGGCTACCTGCACAATGGCCTAGACCTGGCCGTCATTGGCGAAAAAATCGATCTGACATACGAATACGACCACCTCGGCACGGACGCGCAGGCTGTGGCTGACCTGGCCGCTGGCAAGGGCCGTGGTGCGGAGCGGCTGAAGACGGCCCAGAAGCCCCTCGTCATTGTCGGCAGCGGTGTAGCCGACCACCCAGACGGCGCGGCGGTGCTGAAGAGTGTGGCTCAGCTTGTCCTGTCGAACAAGAACAAGTTCTTGACATCGGAGTGGAACGGCTTCAACTTCCTTCACCGTGCTGCATCGCGCATGGCTGCCCGCGAGATGGGTATCCAGGGCGCAGCGGCTGAAGGCGCACGCACTCCAAAGTTCATGTACCTGCTCAATGCTGACGACATTTCTGCGACCAAGATTCCTCAGGATGCCTTTGTAGTGTACCAAGGCCACCACGGTGACGTTGGCGCGCAGTTTGCAGATGTCTGTCTTCCAGGCCTTGCGTACACGGAGAAGAGCACCACTTATATGAATACCGAGGGCAGGACGCAGATGACGCGTGCAGCTGTGTCGGGTGCTGGTGCTGCGCGGGAGGACTGGAAGATCCTTCGTGCGCTCTCAGAGGTTATGGGACACACGCTGCCATATGATGATGTGACGGCCGTGCGCGACCGCATGTTTGATATTTCGCCGGCGCTTGTGCGTTACGACGCATGCGAAAGCACAAGTGCTGAGACGGCGGCGCTTGGCCTGGAGCAGCTGGCGTCGTCTCCTGCTGCATCGTCAGCGACAGGCTTGCCACTACACCTTCCTATTGATAACTTCTACCAGACGGACCCAGTATCGCGTGCGTCGCCGACGATGGCCAAGTGTGTCCAGGCGTTCGTGCTGAAGACACCTTCGTTCCAGGAAAAGTATGCGACCGCATCTGCTTCGCCATAGATTCTATCTAGATGATATGAGAAAGGGATGTTGGAGATAGGAGGAACATGGCTTGTCTCATAAGCCTTGAGTGCATAGCGGTAGGCTGTGGGGTTGGTATGTGACAATGTGTTGTTGAGCTTGCATCGTTGATGGACCAAGTTGCCCGCACTGTAGCTGGACGAAATATATATATACATATATATGGATGAGGCGTGCACTATGGGACTTTGTACGTAAGAGCAGGTGAAGAGCACGCGTCGTACGTCACGAACAGGCCTACCTCCAGCGGCGGCGCTAGAACGTAGATGGGTGGGAAGGCGAAAACGTACAGCGACACGCGTGATGGGTCTACGCCTAGATCAAAGGGATTCGATGCAATATGAGAAGAGAAATGCAGCGCGCTTCTCAGCGCGTGTTGCATGAGGCCGAGCAAGCTGTCGCGGAGATCATTGCTCATGACGCTGCGTTGCACCAATATGCAGCAGCAACGAGGTGAGTTGGCCAAGTCGCTGATGGGGAAATAAATGAAATCAGGTCATTTACGTCTTCGCAGTACTATGGAGCGACAATGATAGGGAGCAAAAAAAAGAAAACTTTAACGAAAGTCGTGCATGCAGGTGAGCCACGCGCCGGGTGGAGCACCTCATGGCGTGCACATGCATGATCGCTTTTCTATGAAAATGATTGGATCTGCCAGACAAAAGCCCCGTGGAGCCAACTAGCCTGCAGGACGGCTGCTGAACGTACGGACAGACGAAAGACTTTCTACCCATCCAACTAAGCGTAACTCACTCACACGCTCTTGGCGAAAGACGAGTGGCCCATCTAAACCAGACATTATTCACGACACTACCGCTAGCTCCGTGCGACACTCTTGTCTCTCACGCATTGAATTTTAGCAAGAGCTGCGGATCTTGTCGGCAGAGCCGACCACGCGATTCCGCTTAAAGCATGAGTCCTAGTGATTCTTTTTTCCCGCCTCCGACGTTACGCATTCAGCGTAATCCGAGCTCCAAAACGAATGCATTAGACAACTCGCTGCTTCGAAGCAAGTCACAACCATCGGCTGCTGAAAGTGGAGCGTCTAACACTACGCGTCGACGGGGCAAAAGTGTCGTTGAGGGACGCGACCATGAAGTACGTCGAGAAACCAATGTTATCGTAGATGACATCGCACAACCGCGTTTCATGTCCCATCCCTACGAGAATGCAAACGATCCGACTTCGAGTAGCAGCAGTAGACCTGCTGGTGGCAACACGTCGGGGCCGTCGCGCCTCGACTTGAATCGCCTGTTCTCGAGGTCAAATACAACAACAAATAACGCGGCCATTGAAGATGGCGAACAATGCGACACAACCTCAGAACCGACCTTGCTGCCCTCACAACGTGTTTCGGGTGGTGGCAAAGACACCGTGCGCGAAAGTTTGCAAGAGCCTCCCGCGCCACCATACTCTGAGTTTGGCCCAGGTACGCTGGACGAACGACCGTACATGGCTCAGTCGTCGTCTTCGCCTGCAAATTTCAACTTTTTCAGGAAAGGCAACGGCACTACAACAGATATTGCCAGCATGAACGGCCTCTTGTCGCCAAGTAGCAGGAGTCAAAACGACATCCCGCTGATCCACATTGATAAAAATGAAGGCGGTGAATCGCTGCCTCAATCGCACGTTGTCTTTATGGACAATAACTATGCTGATCATGATACATACGATGATGACAACAAGGATATTGATACCACCCGGGACATTTCTGACATGGCTTACGATGCCAGTTTTCTACCGGAAAATCCAGTGCCAGACAACCAGCATACCTCAGGTTCGATACTTGGCAATATTGTGCCGAGAATCACGTCATTGTGGCCCGGTAGTCACCAGGACGAGTCCAATTCCCGCCACCATGCTGATGAGCAGCTGAGGCGCCAACAGTCGCAACATCCGCAACTTGCCGAATATGAAGTGATTGGCAATTCAAATGGGATGAGCCGCAATGGCAGTCGGAGTGGTGCAGGAACGCCAAGTCGCAAAACACCTCGAGAAGAGCAGCACCCAGCCGTTTTGCACTCGGATGAAATGGTCGACTACTTGGACGTACTGGACCCTGCCGTCGGCTTCTTTAATACGTTGCAAGACTACGGTAATAGTGCGATGCTGCCGAACTTGCCGTGGCTTTACAATCGACGGCCGACTCTCCGGCTGAATCAGGTTGTCCCCCAGAATGAGATCCAGCGTCTGAAGGAGGAACAAACGCCTATGTCGCCCGATTCATTCGACCTCAAGCGCGGCAATGCTTCGACTTCATTTAGGCCGGCCGCGGCAGCGGGGGATGAGACGTTGTTACAACCACCGCCGCTGACACTTCCACCAGCCAATCCCGTCGAGACTCCCTCGTCACAGCCTCAGCCGCATCCAAGTGACGCAGTCGTGGTCAACATGCCGGACGAATATGTGAATGAGCGTGAGCGAGCAAACTCGGACGGCACCTTTGGGAAGTGGAGCACCGATCGAGACAGCTTGAGCCGCAAAGATACCAGCGAGACTGTCGAGGCGGTGCCATCGTCGGGGGCGGGGAAAGGATCAATGCGCACAGATGCCAAAGAGAACGACGATCCACACACTGAGCGGTACTGGGCTATGGACAAAGAGGAGCGCGAAGAGCTCGAGGCCCACGTCCGGTATCTGCTCACACGAAAGTCCAAGACCCGGCGCATGCTCCGCGGCTTTGTCAACTTTGTCTGCACACCCATGGGCTTTATTCTCACGACCTACATCTTCCTCATATTCTCCTGGGGCGTAGTTATTTTCCTCCTGATCGTCAACTGGGTCCATGTCGAGCCATACCATCGCCGGCGGTTGTGGATCGAAGTGTGTGACCAGGTACTTTGTGCGCTGTTTGTTCTGCGTGGTGTCGGCTTTATGCCGTTCCGCATGGTCGATACGTACCACATGGCGCATATTGCACACCTGCACTTCCTGACGTACCGACGCCGCAGGTTGCTCCACTTGCCTGAGCTTCAGAACAAGAACGAGCTTCCTCGCTATACACGCGACCGACTCGAAAGTGTCACTAGCCCCAACAGCGCACCTGAGCGCACGCCTGGATCCGGCCGCAAGCGCAGTCGTAGGACGCGTAGCCGTGACGAGCGTGACAGTGAAGAGGCTGCAACCGCGAATGCAAGCAAAGACATGGAGCTGCAGGACCCCGTCAGGGACCTGGAGTCGATCGGCGTCAAAAACGTCGACCATGTTCGCACACAACCGTACCACTTTGAGCAGCTCTTACGGCCGTTGCCAGGCCTGCCGGGTTCCACGCATCAGACAGTCGAAGAGATCGAGAAGGCACGGCTGAAACGTACGCCATCGATCCAGTCCTGGGTGGAAAAGAACACGCATGAGGTCAGTGTGCTCACGCCATCTGAGCAAGCGCAGCTCCAGCACCATCAGCATTGCTTCCATTCCTCCCACACGTTCTACCGGTACCGTGAAACTGCGACTCACCGTCCCTTCCCGCTCTGGCTCATGATGACCATTGTAATCCTCCTGGATGTATACTCATTTCTTCAGGCATGTCTCGCAGGGACGACTTGGGGGATTCGATACGAGCACAGGCCGACGGCCCTCACAGCTACGATCATTAGTTGCTCGCTCTCGTGCAATGCAATCGCAGGAATCCTCATCTGGCAAGGCGGCAAACGCACCCGCAAGACAGAGGTCGTACAGCGGCGCGTCAAGCTGGCCCTCGAGGAGCAAGCGATTCAGCGTATGGACCGCAAGCGCCGCAAAGCCGCGAGGCTTGCCGAGTCTGGTCTTATGTCGGGGCAGAAAGATCGGCGCTCGACCATTCTCGACGTTGGTGACATGGCGAATTGTAAGATAGAAGCTGCTACGTCAAACGTAGCCGATGTTGTACAATAATGAGATATGTTCTCCGAAGACGTGAGTCGATGACTGTGACTCGCTGCGCCTCTAGGCTTTCCAAGTTAAGCTTTGGACGGATCATTGCGGGTCACATGCATCTACGTCTGGCACGTATCTAGCGCGTATCGAGAGGGGACTAGATGATGTCGTTCGCGATTGGCATGGTTCCGGAGCTCTTCTGTTGCACGGGACGGCCGACGCTCGAAGACGGTCGGTGGACTTGCTTGAAAGCTTGGCCGTTGTCCCTTGTCTCTGACGCCCAGAGGCAACCGCACTACTCCTCCACTCGCGCAGCTGCCACACCTTCGCAAGGAACGGCTTGTACCGCATGGCGTCGACGTCCTCGTCTTCACGAGTTTCGACGCCAGGGGCTGAACTTCGCGGAAAAGCAGCTATTCGCTCACATGTCTCTACGCCACTGGACAGTCAGTATGCAGTGACATCCAATCCCCGCCGCTCGTACAGTCGGACGTATGTGCCTGCTGTGTCACTCGGACGTGCTGACGACACAGAACCGTCATGACTGAGGCCGGCCGCCAGCCATGGTATGATGCAGATGGCCGACCGATCTCTCCGTACATTGTCGGCGTGGCTGGTGGTAGTGCTAGTGGCAAGACGTCTATTGCCAAAGAAGTAATCCGCCTGTTGCCCAACATCCCATGGGTCGCGATTGTGAGTCAGGATGCATTTTACAGACCGCTATCACCTGCGCAGACGAAGCTAGCTTTTGAACAGAACTATGACTTTGATCACCCTCATGCTATTGATCAGGAGCTTCTCGTGCAGTGTGTCAAAGATCTCAAGGCCTCCCGTGCCGTTCATATCCCCGTGTACAGCTTCACACAACACCAGCGGACCTCTGAGTCTACCTATCTCTATGGGCATGCTGTCGTTGTTGTCGAAGGCATCTTTGTTTTACAGGATCCCGCGCTTCGCGAGTTACTCGACCTCAAAATTTTTGTGCAGACAGACCCTGACATCATGCTCGCTAGGCGCATTCGCCGCGATATCGTCGACCGCGGTCGCTCCGTCGAGGGTGTCCTGGACCAGTACCTGCGGTTCGTCAAGCCTTCCTTCGACACATTTGTGAGTCCCTCTGCGCGCTACGCCGATATCATCGTCCCCGGCATGAATAATCATGTCGCCATCGATGTAATCAGCCAGCACATCAGCAAGCATCTCACACGAACTCGGGACCTGCAGTTAATGATGGAAGCAGAGTATGTCTTGTCCTCAAAAGCTCAAACCCTCTCTCGCTCACCTCGGCATATCTTTCCACGTGCCCGTGTTCTTGTCGGTCACGCAGCTGACGGCACACCTGCGCATATCGTCGAGCACGAGCCGTTTTCCGACGTCTGCGGGGATGCCCGCCATGAACCGCCTGGTTCTCAACATGCGTTGAACTTCATCGACCAGATCCTCCCGCTTCCGCCGAACGTGTGTGTTGTTCGGCCTGGCGCTCAGCTACTCGCTCTGCTGACGATCATGCACAATGCTGATACGCCTGCAGGCGAATTTGCATGGGCATGCAAGCGGGTCGGTACTTTCGTGGTGGAAGAAGCCATGTCCCTTTTGCCATACCGCCAGCGATGCGTCGATACACCCCAGGGTGAGTCGTATCAGGGCTTGGAACTCGATGTTCAGCACATTTGTGGCGTATCGATTTTGCGGTCCGGCGCAATTCTTGAGCTTCCATTGCGCCGTGCTTTGCCAGCGCTTTCATTGGGCTCCGTCCTGATTCAAAGCTCCGATTCCAACTACCGACCGCTGCTTTACTCAGTAGCCCTCCCCTCCTTTGTGAGGGATCGAAAACGGGCCGAGCATACGTGGGTCCTGCTGACAGATGCACAGGTCGGTACGGGAGCAGCGGCCTTTATGGCTGTGCGTGTCTTGTTGGATCATGGCGTGCCTGAGGACCATATCATTTTACTGACGCTACTCGCTTCAGCGCGTGGCGGCCTTTGGTCTTTATACCATGCTTTTCCACACATTGTCATTATCACCGCAAGCGTGGATCCTGGACTACAGCGATTTGCGTGGAAGTCTCCTCTGGAGCATGTCCACAATGAAGTGCCGACACATGCTACGCCGCTAACGACCTTATCGTCGATTGATAGCAATCATCATGGTCCGATACAGCAAGCCAATACCCCTATCGATGTCGGCAGGCACTCACACGAATCGAACGAGCGTGTAGCATTTGCCATCATGCCAGGCTGTGGTCAGATGGGCGATCGATTCTGGGGCACATAGCGGGCGTGTATGTTTGTTCACGCGCATGCACTTGTCTATACATGAATAGTTTTAAAATAAGATGTCTATGCGCTTCTTATTACCATGTCCCGGTGCCGTTGTAGAGTTTTCAATCGCAAACATGCAGATGGACGTGTTTGCCTTTCGTGTTGGTTTTGTTTGCCCTGAAGTAGAGCCCAGCTCGACTTGCAAGGAGTATGCGTGTTGATGTGACGTTTTGCACGTTTCTAGTGGAGGTCTTCCACTTACCCCACAGCATCATGATTGGTTGCACTCGTCTGCAAAGGACGCGTGGAAGCGTGCCGGTGAAACTGCTCTAACCGTTTGGAGTGATTCGCACAAATTGCCTATACGACGTCGTACGCCAACGAGCGTTAAGGGTGAGCTCGTGAACTTTCGGGACTTGTCACTCACTGTATACGACGCGCGCCAGTTGCATTAACCATGTTTCGCTCATTTGGGCGGATGGTGAGTGGGGTGTCGCGGCGCAATAAAGGCCGCACGACCGATGACACACCTGTCGCTGACGAGAGCGCCGAAGTCACTCATGAAGCTCCTACGGCACAAATTTCTACCGTAGAAGATCAGTCTAGAGGTCCAGCCCCGACGGCAGAGTTGGGAGGATCGGCATCGGCTCATACATCTGCGCCTGCGCCGTCGGCTAACCCCCTGCATGAGCCGATGCCCATTGCCAGTGGCAGCAGCAATGGCAAGAACAGATCGGCCCGACAGCACACGTCTGGAGGTCTCGAAGCACCAGCACCGGGGGAGCGCCTCATGGGCTCGCCAGCGCCTGGTGTGCTGGCCAGCGCATCGCCCCTGTCGACCAGTATGACAAGCACCGACGGAGTCAGGACATTTGATATTGACGACATGATTACCCGTCTGATCGACGCTGGTTATACGTCGAAGATACCGAAGCCGGCGCTGAAAGTGCCAGAAATTATGGCCATTTGTCAAGCCGCTCGCGAGGTGTTTCTGAGCCAGCCCACGCTCATCGAGCTCAGCCCTCCTGTGAAGATTGTCGGCGATACGCATGGACAATACCAAGACCTGCTTCGTCTCTTCGAGATGTGTGGTTTCCCCCCAGCGGCAAACTACCTGTTTTTGGGAGATTACGTTGACCGCGGCAAGCAGTCACTAGAAACGATTCTTCTTCTTCTTTGCTACAAAATCAAGTATCCGGAAAACTTTTTCTTGCTCCGCGGAAACCACGAATGTGCAAATGTGACGCGTGTGTATGGTTTTTATGACGAATGCAAGCGTCGCTTGAACATTAAGGTGTGGAAGACGTTTATTGATGTGTTTAACACGCTTCCTATCGCCGCCATTGTTGCGTCCAAAATCTTTTGTGTCCACGGTGGCCTCTCCCCCTCTTTGTCTAGCATGGATGACATTCGCAGGATCGAGCGTCCAACAGGTGTACCAGATTATGGTCTGCTAAATGATTTGCTCTGGAGCGATCCAAGCGACACAGCTCTTGACTGGGAGGACAATGAACGTGGTGTGAGCTACTGTTTCGGTAAGGCTGTCATCCAGCAGTTTCTTGGTCAGTATGACTTCGATCTTATATGCCGTGCCCATATGGTGGTTGAAGATGGCTACGAGTTCTGGAACGAGCGCACTCTCGTTACGATTTTCAGTGCGCCCAACTATTGCGGTGAGTTTGATAACTTTGGCGCTGTCATGAGTGTGTCAGAGGATCTACTCTGTGCCTTTGAGCTCCTCAAGCCGCTCGACGGTCCTTCGCTCAAGAAAGAAATGGCAAAAACCAAGCGAAGAAGTCTACTTCAACAGCAAGAACAGCAGCATGCTTTACAGCAAGGCTCTCCATCTATAGCATCTCTTCATGCATAGGATCTGTACAGTCTACGTATGCCTTTTTTTTCTGGGGGGGCTGACTAGCACATGGCTTCGTTATTGGGGTCGGGTGATCAATCTGACACTTTCTGTGCACGCTGTCGGGATCTTGCATGTTAGACACGTTTTCAATGCTACCATGGTTACAGCTCTTGTATGAAATTCCGAAACAATTTGGCTGCATCATTCACTGCACGTGGATGACGATGCTTGAAAAAGTGGGGCTAAATGCCTGTAGCTCCGCTTTAAAGATGAACGTGGCTCGTCTGGTTTCAAACTCCACTGTTGTCAAACATGGCGATAACGCACGCGCCACCGGCCGTTGAGGTCCACAACTTATGCTACAGTTTTGCGACAAGTCCTGCGCCTGCACTCGAAGGATGCGATCTTATTCTTGAGCGGGGGTCACGTTGCTTGCTTATAGGTGCAAATGGCGCTGGGAAAAGCACTCTACTTCGCTTGCTCGCTGGCAAGCGTTTGTGCGAGGCAAACATTCGTGTCTTTGGTCAAGATGTATTCCGTGCGCCACCACGCGGCATCACTTACCTGGGGACTGAGTGGGCAATGAACCCTGTTGTGCGCAGTGACATATCTGTGCATGACTTTTTGAATTCAGTGGGCGGCTTTCGATTCAGCGAACGACGTGACCACTTGCTGGACCTGCTGGACGTCGACCTGTCGTGGCGCATGCATATGATCAGTGACGGCGAACGGCGTCGTGTACAGCTATGCATGGGGCTTATGGAGCCATGGGATTTGTTGCTCCTTGACGAAGTGACCGTGGACTTGGACGTCCAAGTCCGCTGCGACTTGCTTGACTTCTTGCGTAAAGAAAGCGAGTCACGCGGCTCTACGATTGTTTACGCGACGCACATTTTCGACGGAATTCATGAATTCCCTACGCATTTGGTGCACATGCAGCTAGGACGTACTACAACTCATGCACCCATACCCTGGCCCTTGCGTCTTGACTCAAATTTACCTTCAGAGATCCTTGCATCCCTACCTGCCAATATCCAGCAAGACGTGGCATCAATGAATCCACAAGTTACTTATCCACTGACACTGCTTTCTTTGGCACTTGCGTGGCTGCGAGAAGATCGCATTCTACGTGACCAATACGAACAAAGTCGCGGCGTGAAGCGCGGGCGCGCAGGTCGACTTCCGGCTGAAGAAACAAAGGATGCCAAGAAGTTCTATAGTCAGTACGACTATTATTCGAACTATACAACGTAGACCGATCGTGAAAGAAACCCAAAATCTAATCGTCACATGTAGTAATTGCACGTCCTGCGTGATGGCGCTATTTGACGGTCAACGTACACTGCAAGTCTAGGATTTAGATTTTCTCCTACACCGTTGGGCGCTATGGTGACTGAGTGGCGCAACGGTAGCGCGTCAGATTCCAGCTAGCGGAATCTGCCAGATATTCCTGGCTAGCGTTTCCTGAAGGTTATCCGTTCGAATCGGGTCTCGGTCAATTTTTTATGTTTTTATCTCATCATATATCAACTTGGACTTGTTGCAGTGCAAGCGCACTGTGGTGCTTAACAAGGCATCAAAATGTGCAATAGTTTTTGAATTCGTGAAATGCTGTTCTTTCTATAAGCTGGGAACCTGGCAATGAGTTGCACTCATACCTTAGACAGGATGTGTCATAGGATATGTGAAAGAAAACGCTACTCATGATAATCGCGTGCGGCGTCGAAGTCCCTTTAATTTTTTCTTTTCATACCGCTCCACACATACTCCGTCTTTCGTGTTACGCGCAACAAAAAAGAAACGATGTCACAGCGTGATCCTCGGCGTGGCGGAAAACACGCTGATGAAGCCCTCAAGCGGCAGGCTGATAGTATTGCGCGCAACACACGTATTCCTGTGTCACTGCAGCAGTCTACACCGGCAGACACTCTTGGTATGCGGCCGCCAAGATCGCTGTCGAAAATTAAAGACAAGAAATTGCGTTCAGAGCTTTCAAGGCAATACCTATCGCAAAAACGAGCCGCAAATCATGCTAAACTAGCAGATGAGTATCTGCATGGGACTGTACCAGGAGAAGATGCTGGTATGATTGAAGTTGATGATGAGATGGAACGCACAGCTCGTGTAACACAAGCGCAAATCAAGGACCAGGTCGGTGTCGACACTGCGCGCAAGTCATTCGAGCTCAAGCTTGGCGGTAAAGACCAAGTCGGCCTTGGTCCCTACCGATGTGATTACACACGTAATGGTCGACATCTCTTGCTTGGTGGACGAAAAGGTCACCTTGCTGCATTCGACTGGCAAAGTGGCAAACTGTCTTGCGAGATTCAAGTCCGCGAAACTGTCCGAGATGTGCGCTGGTTGCACAACAACACCTTTTTTGCTGCCGCACAGAAAAAGTATACCTACATATATGACCAAAATGGCATCGAGATCCACCGGCTCAAAGACCACATTGAAGTGCAGCGCATGGAATTTCTTCCCTACCACTTCTTGCTAGCTACGATCGGAAAGCCTGGCTACCTAAAATACCAGGACACATCTACCGGCATGATGGTCGCATCACATCGCACAGGTCTTGGTTCTTGCGCAACTATGGCACAAAACCCCTTAAACGCAGTCATTCATCTTGGTCACGCCAACGGCACCGTCACACTGTGGACACCGAACATGTCGACGCCCGCACTAAAGGTGCTCACGCATCGTGGCCCTGTGACGGGCTTATCGATTGATTCGCACCGAAACGGGCGCGAAATGGCCACCTGTGGTCTGGACGGCACTATCAAAGTCTGGGATATGCGCATGTTGGGCAAAGGTCCCCGGCGTGAATGGGCAAGCCGACGTGCTGCTAGTGATGTTGCTTACTCTCAGCGGGGATTGCTCGGTGTCGCCTGGGGTGCCCATGTAAGCCTGTACCACACGGAGGCTGCGTTAGGCAATGCCCCACCTGGTCCATATATGACGCACGGCCTACCACAATGCACCCCACTTCAGCTACGTTTCTGCCCATTTGAAGACGTTCTGGGTGTGGGACATGCACAAGGCTTTACGAGTTTGTTGGTACCAGGTGCAGGTGAACCGAACTTTGATACGAGTGAAGCTGATCCGTACGAGACCAAGGCACGTCGTCGTGAGCGTGAGGTACACAGTTTGCTGGACAAGATCCAACCTGATATGATCACTCTGGACCCCGATACGATGGGTCAGCTTGACACACGAGCATCGCGCTTGTCTGAAGGTATCGTGCCCGCGGCAAGAACAGACCGTCCCGGCTCAGTTCCGCGAGCTGCTGACGGGACGCCGTACGCACGCTTGTCGCGTGTTCAGCGACTTGTCTTGAGTGGCAATGGTGATGACAATGGTGACGATGCGTTTGTGCGAGCTGAAGAAGATAGTTCGGTTGGACATGAGAATCGGGCACCAGTCGTACCAGCCAAAGGCACGACGAAGGAAAAGAAGCGCGCTCGTGGCCGAAACAGTTCGATGAAGCGTTACTTGCGCAAAAAACGCCAGAATGTTGTGGACGCCAACACGATAGCCCTTCGTGAGAAGTACCAACGGGAAAAGGCTCGCAGACGCGAAGAGCAAGAACCAGCTCCTGTGAAAGAGCCAAGTGCTCTGGATGTATTTGCCCGGAATCGCGGACCTCGTAGGTAGCTAGCTCGCGGGGATAGAGAGAAAAAGATAGAAGAAGGCAGAATTGGTACTTGCACAAGAACGAGACAAAATCAGGTCTACACAGAAGTACATATAAAACAAAGCGTGTGTGCGTATGGAAAGTGTTACGTTGTGTGTGGGCGGATCATTTATCGTGAACAAGAGCGGAGAAGACACCACCTACGGTCCAGATCTCGGAGAGGGGGGGTTCCATAGGCTGGTTCTTGATCGAGAGAAAAGCGGGCATTGTTCGATTTCTGGTTTGCAGGCACTTTTCTCCTACACATCCCTTAACAGAACAATACGTCTCGAAACTTGAAGCATGCACTACATCATAGCAAATACGTCCAAAGTAAAACGAAGAAAGCCAAGTACAAGATGACGATCGTCGTTACAATCGGACCAGAAAGCGGCGCAATCTTGCGCTGAGCATTTCGAAGCGCCTCTAATTCAGCATCCGTCAGATTCGTCTGTCCAGCGCGAGCAATTGCCTCTTCATAACCACGCACGGGTGCCTCCATAGCATCCCACCATGTCTTGTTGGATGCATACTGTTGTGCACGCTGGCCCATGGTCGCACGAAGAGTCCGATCACGGATCAGACGCTCGAGCAAGATGCTGTATGCTTGTGCGCACTGGTGAAATGTCTGTGTTCCGACAGACATGAGAGAAGCAAATTCTTTCACAGATGGGATAGGTGAAGGCAAGCCAGGTTTAAGTGTGCTGGAGGCTGCCATAGGCACGGCACGGCCACTAGATGCAGACAGGGGCAAGCAGTCGTTGGAAGCAGTGCTTTCACGCAGTCGATTCGTGAGTGATGCATGCCGTGAAGAACCTGTTACGGGCGGTTGCGACGAAGCTGACGACGCCGAGGACGTCGAGGACGACACGGCAGCTGCTGCTGCCGCGGCCGTCGCAGTGGCTGCAGAGGCCGCCGCCGCCGCCGCCGCTGCGGCAGCCGCTGTGGCAGACGACATACCAGAGACACCCTTTGACTTGGTTTGGTTCGTGGACGTTGCACGAATTGTATCCATCAAGAGTCCGGTGATTCCATGACATATAAGGTCCGAGGTGCCTTCTGCGTGCAAGCCAACGACGGGCAACCCGGACGCAAGCGCTTCGAGGACGACCTGGCCGAATGTTTCAGTGAATGACGGGAAGGCAAAGATGCTACTGCTTGCGTACATGGATGCAAGGCGCTGACCCTTCTGGTGGCCCATAAACGCAGCATCCAAACCGTATTTCTGACAAAGTCGAGTGAGCTCAGCGCGTGCAGGTCCATCGCCCACGACGACAAGCTTGGCATTCTCCTTCACACTTGCGGGAAGCAAGCGGAATGCCTCGACCAAAAGACGAATGTTTTTTTCCCAACTGATCCGACCGACAAAAAGAACAACTGCCTTGCTGTCGTTATCGACGCCAGACAGTTTGGGAGTCTCGGCCATACTAGGACCCGCTACGACAGGCGGTGGAAGAGCAAAGTGCGCACCAGGCAAGGGCGGCACATCACACACGCTCTCATAGGCAGGTGGTGGACTAAACTCCGACACTGGGAATGTGTCAGGCGTGCGTATAAAGGCCTCTTCAGCCGAAAGTCCCTTGCTTTGCTCCAGAGACGACATGGCTTGATCATGGAGTGTGTTGAGGAGTTCCTGCGATTTCGGTTTGCAGCCCCAGCCAGCGCGCAGGTTCTCATCTCGGGCTTGTGGATGAAACATCTCGGTATCAACACCACGGCCCCAGATGGCGATTCTCTGGATACCGCGTGCCTGGAGCATCCGACGTGTGCTCTCGCTCGGGCAAAACACTACTTCGCACTGCTCGTGAAGCAGACGCGTGAGCCACCACATGGGCGCTTCCAGGAAGCCCATTCCAAAGAGAGATGAGTACGTCGGCAAGTTCGTGTGATACGACGAAACTCGGGGCACATTTGGTAAGTATCTCTTGCAAAGAAAGATCATCTGTGCACCGAGCCAAATGGGATCGACGAAATGAACAACATCTGGGCGGAATTGCTGCAAGCGGCGGATAAATCTCAAACGGGCAAAATTCAGTTTCAGACCAGGATAAACGAGGATCGGTATGCCGAAGGTGCCAACGACCGGGTGCCCGAGGTATTCTTTCAGGCCTGTGTCAGGACCCAGCACTAACGCCTCGTGGCCTTCCGAGTGCAGATGCTCGAGCAGACGGCCAAGTGTGCGGGTGACACCATCAATCTTGGGCAAAAAGTTTTCTGTATGTTAGATATCTCTCGTCCCACGATAAACACAAACCCACACACGCGATGCGTACCTGTCACGATGGCTACGCGCAACTTGCGCCGTTTCTGGTCAATGGGATACGGGTAGGATACCGCCTCCAAGATAGGATCGATTTGTTTCGTCATGGCCATTCTTTCGGAGGTGAACAGCGTTTGACTTGATGGGGAAGTGGTTGTGGCACACGAGTCTTTGGAAGCCCGCAAGAGTCCAACTGCACGGCACGAGAAAGAAGGCAAGCTGAATGTACGACAATACAAGAAATATGGCTCCCTACTCTTTTGGAAACTAGCACGCTCTCACATGCAACTGCCTATCTCCAACCCACCCACCAACTGTCAGTGGTAGGTAACACGCGATTGAGGCGCTGTGGTTGTTGGGAACGTGCGTGTCACAAGGGACAGCTGACTAACACGGGGTCCACGTGTACAGCGCACGTTCGCGGGTTTGGTTCACTCGAATTTCGCTTGAAAACCACCTTGGCCCAATCGGCGGCGGTGCGGTTTCATCGACAGGAAAGAGTGGCCATCATATCCTCCACTCTCTCTTTCTCTCACTCGTTGTTTGCGGTGTCACGTGGGAAACCGTACGACAGCACGCCCCCTCCCAACACGCAGACGACGCGTGCGCGCGCGCCCGGATCTCGTATCGTGCAGATCGCGGATGGACTTCACGTCCACGTATAGCTACGCGTCATGGGATAGCGTGGTATTTTCTCCAGGATCAACGTTTCTTGCCTACGTCTCGGGTCGTTCACGCACCCAGGTGTTTGTGCGTGTGGTCGGAACTTTGCAGGTCGTTCGTTCTTGGCAGCTGGATGCGTGTCTCGACGCGCTCGAGTGGTCAAAAGACGGCCTGTACCTGCTGGCTAGCGCATATGGGCTTGAGAAAGGCGTTTCATTCGTGCTACCTCTAGATCCAGACGTCGCAGTGACTGACGGATCGGACGACGACCGCGGTTGGGTTGCAAGGATCTCAGCCGTTCATGGTTTGTTGTACGCGACGTGGCTGCCCCTACGTCGCATCCCCGCTGTGATCCAGTTTGCACCCTTTCACACCGGTGCTGTCATATACTCTCTTGCGGACCAAGCACTTACCGTCCTGCCTGCCACTGTTTTGCCCTGTGTGTTTTCTCATGCCATGTGGCCAGAACATTTTGCTACTGTACAACGACACAAGGAGCAGGATTATTTGTGTCTCTATACCCCGCATCAAACCAATGCCCCTTCGCTCGAGCAGCCTGTGGAGTGGGATCTATGGCGTGCTGTTCGTCTGCACACAAACGAGATCAGTGGCGCTGCATGGAGTCCCGATGGATCGATATTCGCTGTTTGGGAACATATGCTCGAGTACAAACTTTTTGCTTACACAATTTTTGGCACGCCTCAGGCTGCGGTGACAATGCAAGAAGATCTTATACCCCACGTCGCAGTGCCGATATCCGCGGCTGAGTGCCGCGCTACGTTGACGTCTCCCACGGACTCAGGGAGAGCGAGGCGTGTGCCTGTATTTTCCTCAACTACGAGCGCGTCCCGCGTGTCCAGTATGTCGACATCATTAACGAAGCATCGCTCAAGCTATTCAGGTGATCCAAAACACTTGAAAACGCATGGTCTAGGCGTGCGAGTTGTTGCATGGCATCCATCTAGCGAGTTTCTTGCTGTCGGTGCATACGATGACCATGTCCACATTCTGAGTCGTTATGACTGGTCTTTGGTGTACTTGCTGGATACGAACGTAGCATCCCTTCGCAATGCAAGTCCTGCTTCATTGAGTGTGTGGCAGGAACCGTACAGGTGGTTTGAGGCGACAAGTGGCCGGGGGATTGTGCCGCTCAACTTCAGTACGACCATTCCTGTGGATGTGCCCCTACAGCCCAGTCTGGCGCACGAACCACTCAAGTCAGGCACGTGCTGGATGGCATGGAATCAGGATGGGTCTCTCCTAGCGCTTCGAAATGAGCACACGCCCTCTGTTGTTCTCTTGTACGAGTTCGTGGGTATTGAAGAGCGTAGTGTCGATGCACATATACGCGCTATCGCGGTCATTATTCTGTCGTCACCTATCACATCCATCATGTGGCGCTTTGGCCATCTCTCCAGTCTCGCGCTGGTGACAGGACAATCTTCTGTTATTTGCTGGACCATGAACATGAGTGATCATACTCAGTGTTGCGAAGCCGTGGCTATACCGAATGAGCACTTTTCTGCGACCCACATCGCATGCTCGCCTGATGGGAAAACAATGCTGCTTGCAGATGCACACACATTCTGCTGTGTTGTGTCCGCACCTAACTATGATGGCAATGACGATGATCTCAACGAGCAAAGAAAAACAGAAGGCTCGCAAGAAGCGACGGATAATCCTGATAAAATGAACCTCGGTTCTTACTGAGATACGCTCATATACGGATAGATTTCCAAGGCTTTCAGATTTCGGGGCGCGTGGTGGAGTGGTTACCACGTCCGCTTTGCATAAGCGCCTTGTACGAGCGGTAGGTCGCGGGTTCAAATCCCGTCGCGTCCACTTTTTTTCCTCGTTGTCTGGTTTTCTTTTTTTCTCGGTCTTCGTTCATGGCAGCACCAGAAATCGCCGTGTGAGTGAAAGGGTCCTATAAGGAAAAAATAGAGGTCAGCACAGGAGTCATTTTTCCACTTTTGTACTACAAAAGTGGATCTCGCAAAGTGTCGCTTGCTGTAGTAGGGAACACTTCTTACTAGGCTTTTTTCCCGCGTACAAAATCTCTCCCAGCAATAGTGGGATTATATACCTATTGGCATGTACGCAGATCGTGAAGAGGCATTACGGCGCTCCCAAGTGTCGGAGTACGCGGTACCGCCACCGACTGTGACAGCAGAAGAACGCGAGCGTCAATTACAGGAAGAACTACGCCGGCGTGCAGCAGACTCGCGACGTGATCCGCGTGATCCCACGGGAATGTATGATACATACGCGCCATCTTCATCACCTGATACACGACGTGCATCGCGGAGGCGTGGTGATGATTATGACGATGAAAGGTATTCGTATCGGGCACCCAGAGGATATGATAGTACCGATGGTCACTGGCGCGAAGATGCAGGAGGGCGAGCTCTATCCCCGTCAGCAGGACCACGCCACCGCCGCGGTGGACGTCGGCATGAGTATGCAGACGATGCGGTGAGATCGCGACGACGAAGTCGAAGTCCGCCAGGAGCACGTGGATCACGCTTACCTCCTTATGGTGCAGAGTATGAGGTCAAGTCTGTGTTCTGCAGCGAGCTGGACTCGCGAGTAGGACAGTTTGACTTGGGCGACTTTTTCGAGGGCAACTTGGGTCCAGGGACTGTAGTGGATGCACAACTTGCGGTGGATGATCGAACGGGCACATCTCTAGGAATCGGGTACGTGGAATTAGCAAGTGCTGAGCTAGTTCCTCGCGCTCTTGAGCTTTCGGGAAAGCGTATGTTTGGCTGGCCCATCTCTGTCCAGCCAGCTGAGGCAGCTCGCAAAAATCCCATCGTTACTATGTACGAGCCCCCCAGGTCAACAGTACCGCCATCCACAGCCGCGATTCCCAGCACATCATCTCCATCATTGTCGGAGACGGCTTTCGTGTCGTCATCCTCGTCTGTTTCAGCGCCAACAGGACCTATTATGCCGCCTTCAACGCATTCTGGTGCGACTGTATCTGGTGGAGATGCGATGGGCGCATCAGCAGTAACAGCGGACCCTGAGGCCCGACTATATGTGGGGAATCTGCATTATGACATTACGGCACAACATGTGCGTGTTGTGTTCGAACCATTCGGCCACCTTGATGAGGTGGAAGTCTGCTACAACCACATGACAGGGAAAAGTAAAGGATTCGCGTTCGTACAATTCCGCAACGTGCACGAAGCGAAGCAGGCTATGGAGCAATTAAATGGCTTTGAGCTTGCGGGACGTGCGATGCGTGTGGGTCCTGTGAATGCTCGAGGTCAAGGAAGCTCAGAACGTTCAGGATCCGGTCGCTACGACGTTCCCGACAGCGACCATGATGCAGTGCCGATGCCACCGCCTACTGATGGAAGTGGCGAAAGTAGTGGCAGCGCGTCAGATAAGCGTTTCGCCCTGATGGAAAAACTCGCTCGCACAGACCCTGAAAACCATGCTCAAAGAAGGCCAGCGTCCATCCCCGAAGCAACAAGTGCGGCGATCCTACTTCGTCACATGTTTGACCCAGCTGAAGAGACAGAGCCTCATTGGCACGTTGATCTCCGCGAAGATGTGCGTGCAGAATGTGAGCGACTCGGCACTGTGGAGTCGGTCTTCGTCGACACCTCAAGCCGCGATGGCGAGGTCTATGTGTGCTTCGCCACCACGGACGATGCGCAGCGTGCACGCGCGAGTCTGCAGGGCCGCTTCTTCGGTGGAAAGCGTGTGGAAGCCAGCTTGTACGTATCTTAGTCCTATGCATCCTCCTCTTCATGACGTGACATACTAACGCTCTGCCAGCATCCCAGAAGCATTTGCCCGAGCGAAAGCTGGTGTGCATTGAGTCTGTGCACGTGATCGCCCTGAGATAGCACCAAGGCAGGTCAGGGGACAGAGAAGAAAAGGGGCCATTTTCGTCTTCTGTCAATTGAAAGGGAGCGTGGGGCGCGCGTGCGTTCAGTGACCGCTGTTCATAGATGAGATCTGGAGATTGAATTGAGCGTGCGTCCGAGTTTAGTCACTTGCCATCAGCACCATCAAACGTGTTGTGTAGCCCCACGCTGGAAACGTGTAGAGCTCCACCACGAAACATTGGGTCGTGTAAGATCGAGCAGATGGTGGCATGTCCGAACATGAACCACCATCCTTGTGTGCAAGCACGAAGGCAGACGCCACGCAGCGGCGCTGGGTATGCGACGTAGACGGATGTGGTAAGGCGTACACAAAAGAGGCTAGGCTCGTTGAGCATCAACGATCCCATACGGGTGAGCGCCCCTTTGTTTGTGAACATCCGGGATGCGGTGCTTCGTACATGCGGTCTACACATTTGACTGCTCATTCGCGCTCTCACATGGACGACTCGATGCGACCGTGTAGGTGTCCGCACGCGGGCTGTGAAAAACGATTCTGGACGCAGCAGCATCTACGACGACATGTCCTGTCGTGCCACACCATGGACGCTGGCCAACATGCTGTATCTGCCCAACATGCGCACGATATGCTAGGCATTGAACGAGGGCAACCACTCTCTGGCCTTTATCGATGTGAGAGCCCAGGTTGTGATTTACTCTTCTTCAAGCGCAAGTACCTTCGGCAGCATGTCCGTGAAGTGCATGCCGACTCGGACTGCTCAGAATACCCCTTCGTATGCGAGCATGAGGGATGTAGCCAGAGGTTCGCGACAAACGCCAAGCGCAGACACCATGCGCGGATTCATGAAGAAGGGCGGTACAGGTGCATTCTTCCACATTCCATGCCGCCGCCACCAAACCACCCTCCTTATACGGTCCAACGTGATATGCCGGGCTGGTCTTTCTCGACCTGGACACACCTGCAACGGCACATGCGTTTGTGCCACCCACCTACATGCAGCGTGTGTGGTCGATCATATGCCTCTCGCGATCAGCTCAAGCGGCATGCTGTTGTGCACGATGCCACCAGCTCCTCTTTGTCGACCGCCGAGTCGATCGATGTGGCTGAATGGACGTGTCCCTGGAATGGATGCGAGCATGTATTTTTGAGTCGCTATGCACTGCAGGTCCATGTATCGCGCGTGCATTTCGGAGACAAGCCATTCCAATGTGATGTGTGTGGACAGTCGTTCGGATACAAACATCTGCTGCGACGGCATCAAATGCGCATGCATGAGTCGAAAGTTGCTACAGAAACAGAATCCAAAGCTGATCCAGGGCTTGAGCTAAGCCCGGAGCTTTTCTCTCATGACCATGTGTCTTCGATGCAAACAAGCCTGGACGCAGGGCGTGCACACATGTGCTCCCACGGGCCTTCGCACCTTGTGCGGCTTATGGGCATGGGACGCAAGCGAGCGCGTCGTGAGCGGATTTTATCGTGTCCATGGCACGTAGTGTGCGAAAGGAACGCACACCAGGATGATTCCCAAGCCGAGGAACCTCTGGGTCTTGAGCCATGCCCGAAAAAGTTCGCTCGTCTGTATGATGTGCAACGACATCTAGCAAGCGTGCATGGCATGGAACTAAGTGATGCTGAGCTGCGCAGTGTGATGCCAGAAAACGATATCGCACAGCTCCCTGCGCCACGTGAATTGAAACGCCTACGAACTGAGCTATGAACACATGGTTGATCGTAGGTCTACGTGCATACAAGTGTATGTTACTTCTGCCTATCCTAGCAAGACAATTTTTCCCCTCCTCGTCCTATCCTACAGACGCATACATATCGTAGACATGCTGGTCCAGCTGTCGCTTCAAGAGCCGTTGTTGTGCACGCAAAAAGACAAGGCGGCACGAGACAAATGCGAGCTCAAATTGCATGCTTCGCAACGCGCGAGATACGTCGCGAATCGTCTCTTCGATCTGATCGCGCATTGTTTTTCGCAGTGGCGTCAATATACCCAAGTGGCGAGCGTACTGCACGCTCTGATCATGCTCTTTTATGAGCGCAGCTTGGCGTTCTTCTTGCTTCACAATGTACTGAGTCATGGCCAGCATGCTCTGTGCGCGTCCCATGTGTGCATCACGCGCGCACTCCATGTATGTGTCGCAAATCCAATGCCGATGACAAAGTGCACCTGTACGTAGTGGCCCGACATTCGTGCCTGGTATATTTTTGTATGCGAGTGTCGTGCCTGATGGTACCCATACGGCATCGTCCCATACGTGTTTGCATGCGCCGATACTTGCGATGTGATTGATCTGGTCCAGCCAAGTTGTGAGCGAGTGTGCCTCAGGCTCCAGAACGAGCCACTGCTGCTGGACGCGTAAGCGTAGGAAGCGCGGTGCAGCGTGGTCCTGCACACAAAAAGCATCCGCGAGCGGCATCACTTCATCGACTTTGAGCGACCAATGCCGCTCGTGTGAGTAGATCTGGTGCTGCAACGTTGCTATTACAGACGAGTCTTTGCACCAAAAGAGCGTCGAGCCTGTGAGAATCAAGCCCCATGTCTTCCAATGTCCTGTTCCAGCAAGTGGCATAGTATCTCGTTCCATATCGCTATTGCCTCGGTATCGGCGCACCGTGCCCATGTACAAGAAACGAACGTGATGGGGGGCGACCGGCTCTTTCGGTGTGACACCCGGGAATGGGGCCCAGCGCCGTACTTGTCGTATTGGGAACCATACACGCGCCTGCGGCGCATGCGACACGGTGGTTTCGATATCATGCTCAGCCCATTCATGCGATACATACGAGAATGGAAATCGGGTGTATTCATACAACATGCCACGCCACTGCTGCAAGTTAAGAATCCGACCAGTGTATATCAACTTGTACAAGGCATCTTGTTGCTTTCTAATAGAGCGTGTTTTTCGTAAAGGCATCAAGGCGTCGCGGATAGACACGAATTCAATAAGACTCGTGTTATCGTACAGGTACTCGAGAATGACGGCAGGCACTTGACTCGCACCTGCGAGTGACACGAATGATGCTTTCGTAAGTCTGGTGCATCCATGCCGGCCATATAAATCTGTATGTAGCAAAAGAAGAGAAAATGTCAGTAGGTAAGCCGTATCGGCATCGAGAATGGTGGAATTACAAGTTGTGTATCGCTGCGAAAATGCATGGAGGACACGATCAATTTGTTGCGATTCACTTGGCAGGTGCTCGAGCGCAAGGAAATAGCGTAAAGCCATATCAATGGGATAGTCTTCAAAATGGAAACGCGCTAAGTAGCAGGCCAAGGCATCGCGTAAAAATGTCGACGACGACATGCTTAGGAAGCGGGCTGTATGCCCAGAAAGATCCGGGATCGCTTTCGTATGTTGGTATAGACGCCGACTTAGGCTCTCAGGCGTTTCATCAGTGAGCGGTTGGATCGGAAGTTCACTCGGCAATGATTTACTCGATATTGTGCGGGCTGACGCCAACTCAGCACGAATCGGTGATGGTGACGCCGACTTTGTCGAAATGACTGGTATTGGCGCACCGGGAAGCACTGAATATGAAGACAAAATTCCTGTCCTGTTGGTTTGAGAGCCCGAATGATTGTCATGCATAACGTCATTTACCCTAGAATCATACATGTCTAACGAGCCATCTGTTTTCATCGTAACATGATGGGATATATCCAGTGTGTCGCACCAAGTTGGGCGACGTGTGCGATCATGGTCAGTGATAAACAAAGAAGCTACATCCCATTCATCGCTCATATTATTCTCTCGTTTCTGTTGGTGCGTAGGCGAATCCCATACGAGGCGCTGCGGCGACATGGACGAGATGTCGTATGAATCCTTATTCATTCCACACGGCATGTCGATGATTCTCTATGGCACCGCACACCTAGAGATTAGCAAGTCTCAATCGGCCACCCTACTCCTATTCCTGCGGCGACTCACGCCACAGGCCTGGCGCACACGATTGTACTGGCTCGAAGGCGCTCGTTGACCAAATTGTGACAGTGTCAAAATACAATAGCATCAATGTGAACCGTTCGCCAAGCACATCACGTGCTGACGCACGAACCACCCCGGCCACAAACCACTACCAGAGCCACCAGGATCCTAAAGATTGGATGCCGGGATACAACATTCATGCCAAGGAATACACGGGTCATTGTGAGACGGGAGCAATGGAACTATGGAGCACGCATCCTGATGGTCTTTCGTGGACGCTCATTGGGGGACGATCCCATGTGTGTTCCAGATGTGGCGGCTTCAAATTCACCGTCGTTCTCGTCAATATCGTACCGAATTGCAATATGTGAATACACGGTATCGTCGTCGTCGTCGTGGCCATCATCATCATCATCATCATCTGAGTGTCAGTATACACCAACAAATCCTTAGACACGAACGCACTAGCTTCCCATAATGTATACTGAGTATCATCGTCATCCTCTTCTGGTGATTCGTGCACAGCATCAATCACCCACAAAGGCGCTCCAAGTTTCCGGTTGAGCAACTGGACTCCGAGCCAGTCCATATAGTCGTCATCACCTTGTAGAATCAGATCCTCTGAATCGTCAGAATCAACGTCGTCCTGGCTCTCATCATCTTCGTCGATCTCAATGTCTTCCTCGGCAGCTCTTCGGTCTGTTTCGTTTCCCCCTTGCTCGTTCTCACCCGCATCTGCGTATCCCACAGCTGACACGTATCCTCCAGGCAGCACATGGTATGTAGAATGCTCTGACGAGGATCCCGAAGGTGTTAGATCCCAGTGCCGGAGCTGCGGGAGCATGTAAGTTTCTCCCCTGCGGCGATACAATGCAAATCGGCGTGGGTGTTGCGCACGGAACTCTCGCAGTGTCGACGTCGATGGTCTGCCCAGCAGAAGTTGTTGCAAGGATAAAAGACCATCATCTACATCATGACCCGAAACTGCAAGCATGCGCTGTCCCATTGTTGTGGCAAACATGTCATCGTCCAGCAAAGCGTCAAGCTGGTCCTCCTCGGTCTGTGCGTCAGCGGAGTCAAGCAAATAGAGCCAAGAACTCGGGTCGTCATTTTCTAGCACAGATGATGGGGAAATCGAAACAACTATCCCATTAGTACCATTCAACACATACGCGAAGGCAGTCCAGAGTCTCCAACCTCCTCTATGAGCACAGACACCATCGTAAATACAAGGCTGATAAAACTAACAAGTAGAAAAACGCCACACACGGTCCGCCGCCGCTGTAGTTGTCTACGTGCGTGAAACTTGTGGAGGTGTGCATGTCCACCTCCTTCACGAGTCGTCCAAAATCCCCACGCCCCCTTTCGTAAGGACTGGAGTCTCCACTCTGTGCGCTGACTTGTGCCAAATCAGCCGCCAGCCGCCAGTCACATGTAAATCCGCCGAGCTCTCCACTTCATGGAAGCTTCTGCACGCTGTCATGCCGTCAATATGGGTGTGTTATCCTGGCGCGCCATACACCCACCGCGCGGCGGTGCAAGCAGCTCGACGAGTTCTGGAACCATTGCAATGGAGTATAATTGATGCAGATTCGAAAGAACGCTCAGATAGCGTCGATGTTCCGACACATGTGGATGCCTATTTGGCAGACTACGACCTTCTTCCATTTGACATATTATTGGGCTCAAGTCAACGGTGCAGTAGCTATGTGATTCGAAAAGCACTAATACGAAAGCATCATCTTGCGAAGATATTGCACGCATATTCTGTGAAGCATTCGTTGCCATGCAATAAGTCACCGTGTCCACGCACCTGGACGCTAGACATTCAATTTGCTGACGAATTGGATGAATTGCTAGCTGACGATTTGTATGACCTGCGCGATCTATTAGAAGAAGGCGATGGACAAGCATGGTTTATTCTCAAGCCGGGCATGGCTGATCAGGCAAATGGGATCCGTCTGTTCTCTTCTGTACAGCAGTTACGAGATATTTTTGAAGAGTTTGAAGACAAGGACGATGAGAATAGTAGCAACGAGGACAGCATGAATGCTGTTTTGGCAAGCCAGCTGCGTCACTTTGTCATACAAGAATACGTGTCAACGCCACTCCTCGTTGCACCTGGCAATCCAGAAGCACCACCGCGGAAATTCCACTTGCGTGTCTATGTGATATGTGTCGGAGGGCTCCAAGTGTATATGCATGATGACATGCTTGCTCTCTTTGCCAGCACGGCTTATCAGCCTCCTAATGTCACAGCACCGAGGGATCTACGTGCACACCTTAGTAACACGTGCTTTGGCGCTCGGCATACAGCACCCACCGACATGAAAGACGGCAACGTATTTCGCTGGCAGGACCTCATTGGTCGTCCAGCCTATGTGCCAGGTCGTAGTGAGCCTGTGGAACTGACATCAGCCCACATCGATGCCGTGCGCAAATGCGCGGCTGTGTGCATTGGGCGAACGATGGAGGCAGTGGCCCGAGAGGCATCGATCCACTGGCAACTGTGGCCAAATGCCTTTGAAGTATTTGGAGTGGATCTCCTTGTTGGATGTGAGGGTAATGCGGATGGAAATCTTAACCCAGCGTCACTGCGTACGTGGCTCTTGGAAGTGAATGCGGTATGTATACATAAAGGCGGTGGGAGAGGAACAACGCCAGAAAGTGCTTGTTACTTATGCCAGCAACCTGATTTCGCGCAGTCGGGCGATGAATTATCCGGTGTGGTTGATCATGTGTTTGAACGTGTCGTACAAGTGGGTGTGCTCGGTGAATCGCCTTGGCCGGAAGGAGAGGGTCACAATCAATGCACTTGCTGCTTTGCCGCACCTCTGATCAAGTCCTAGGGATGAGAAAACCCACATCATTCGTAGAAAGACATCGAAGGCCCTACTTTAGATCGTCTGCGGCCATGGCATGAGTAGCCAAAGGGCTGGGGTGAACTGGTGCATTGCGGATGGGATTCGGGACATGCGGCGCCCGACGTGTAGACACAGTAGAGGCGGAAGCACTTGCGGAAATTGGCACGGTGTCCGATGCTCCTGTCGTGGTCGATGGCATCGGAGAAGTATTTCGTGACGAAACACGACGCCCCCGTGAGCCGTTACCGCGTGCCGCATTGCTGGTAGCGCTTTGGCTCTGTGTCTTATCTTCTGCGTCACTTGTATTCGCTTTGCCAGTGTCACCATTTGTACCGATCGTATTTGCGTATGGACTGGAGCTTTTTCGCCGCTTCGATAGATTCTTGACACCCAGGTGCTCGAGTTCTGCGCTTGCCGCACTCCGTCGTAGCTGATCGCGTCGCTGGGCCTGCTTGGCGCGTGCATCAGCCTCTTCAGCCTTGGCGAGCGCGGTGCCAGGTGCACCAGGGTATCGATCATTGATCAGTGCAAACATTTCGGCTCGTGACGAGCTGCCCATCTTACTCATTGATGGGTTCCAAGGGGTCATTCTCACAATGATCTCGCAATTGGCATGTGTGCTGGGCTTGCATTGAATCGAACGAAATGCCTTGAACTTGCGCGCATTTCGTACCTGGGGGACCATAATAACAATGCTCACAACGATCTTTGTGCTAGTAAAATGTCGTCAGGAGCACCGTCTTATTGCTGACTGCCCTGACGTGCCAGTCATTCCAGTCCAGTGTCCTCTAGACTCGTTCAGTCCAGCCAAGGCTAAATGTGGTCTGTGCATTGTCATAGCACGTGATTTCCGCAGCAGGCCGTGTGGAGTGATGCGCATAGAGACGCATGTTGGTTGGAGGTGCGTTGTGCGAGCCACATGGGAAGTCCTGGTGGACGCAAAGAAAAAAAATCCGTCTCGAATTGGTCACAGAGTTCTTTTTCTTTATACAATGTCATTGACGTCCTGGCTTTAGAGTCACTCGCTCCCTGTGCAAAGCACACCTTCCCCTGGGGATTGCGGGCGCTCGTTGGGACGTAGAAATCGTGCTATACGACCCAGTATGTGCGGCGCTGCGTGTGTGTGTGCATGCACGCGGGCTCTGTAGCCTAGATTCACAGGCTGCACATTTGAAATGTGTCTTCCTGGAAGTCTGGAATCTTAGTCTATAGAGGCAGAAAGAACAAAAAGAAATAGGTAGACCTTATACAGGCGCATTTATGTGCATCATGTAGCATCTTCTACCTGAGAAAATATACGGTTCAGCTCGGCTTCTGCACGGCGATGCGTATGAGATACGTTTGATGACTGCTGCTGTGCTCTCATAGAGTGGCGCAGGAACACGAATGGATTCTGGATGCTGGACCTTGTTGACTTATCGGACCATTCAAGTGTATCTGAATCTTTGCTGTTGAGGTCGCTGTTTCGCAGCGTTTGGTCATGCACGGCCCAAGCCTTCCATTCGTCCACGTCTTTCCTGTACAGGCCTAAACGAAGTCGACGTACAAAAAAGCGGCCGTATGCTGACGCCAACAGGCGCTTTTCATGCTGGACAGCTGACTGAGCAATTTTTTCTTTCGTGAATCCATCTGCGCTAAGCCATAGCGCGTCGGCCACGCGACTGCCCCATGCATCATCACAGAGGTCCAACAGCTTAGGAAGAAGCGCACGAACCAGCATGCGCCGCTGGGCAAATGAAGCAGTCCGGGACGTGAGGGCTGCTAAGACGACATGCACAGCTGTGGATGAACGGCACCAAGTGCCCAGCGGTTCCGTGCATAGGCTTTCGTACAGCCATGTCTGATTTGGTTCGCGAAGTTGCGCGATGCGCTGTAGCAATACGCTGCCTTGTGTGGTGTAAGGATTAAATCCGATGTCACCACGCTTGCGTTTCGCTGGCGCAGAAGGTTTGGTAGACGCGGACGATGTTGGTGCGTCTTGGTCCTGCATCAAATGCGTATAAGCACGAAGTGTATGTAGACTCAGCACGACAGGTACAAACTTGGCCACTACATCCGCGCTGGGTGCTGACGACGATGATGTGTCGTTACCAAAGCGGAAAGCACTCTTTATCACACGCATAACTTGAGCTTCATAGGCTTCGGTCTCGATGCATCGCTCGACAATCGTCTGGAGCACGCCGCAGACCTGCTTCTTGACGAGCTGTTCGCCGTCGAGAGCAAGCTCTTGAAGAGAGAGTGCGAATGGTGTCGATTTCGCAGCATCAGGATCAGCATCAACATCAGCATCAATATGCAAGAGACGCAACACAGTGGCCACAACAAAGTTCGCACAAGGGTGAGCTCCGAGCTTCACGATGCGGCCTTCGAGGTAGATGCGCCAGAATTGGATGAGCGAAGTGGGTGATGCTCCTTGCAATGCACTTTGCAAGACATGCGTCGCTACTGCATCGCGCAATGCAGCTTCCATCATATCGGTCCTATAGCCACCGTGCTCAGGAAGCGGGCCCAACACACGCGATGTCAATGAGTCGTGACGCCAGGACATATACGCGTCCCCGTCTGGCAAACTCGATTCGAGCTGAAGAAGCATGCTCAACGTCGGCGCAGCGGTTGGCTCCGGTACTAGCGCATGCAGTCGTTCTGTCGTGAGTGCGGAGTGTAAAGAGTCGTAGAGTCGGCGAAGAAGAGAATGGAACATTGGATCGACGTGCAAGGGCTCGTTCGTCGCTGTCGATAAAGAGAGCACATTATTGTCGTATTCGACCATGGCGGTTTTTCTGTGCTCCTTCGAACGGTACTTTGCGCTGCGCTTCGATCGCAAGTCGGTCAACTGAGTCATCGGCACACCAGCCAAAAGCGCCACTATGCTACGCAGCGTATGGCTCGCAAAAGGTTCAGAGATCATTGCACCCAAGCAAGGATCGATCTCTTCATACATGTCATGCACAATTTCAGCCAATGTACGCAGGACGCCCTGATCGGTCCGTACTGAAAGAGATTCGCATCCCGTATGGACGATGCGTTGGACAGCGGTGAATAGTGCTTGAAGTACGTGCGATCCATATCGATGACGCGCAAGAGTAGTAAAATTGCCTGTCATACGATCAAGAAGCACGCGCAATGGCTTCTCCTGCAACATGGATGCCATGTTCTCCAGCACAAGCGAGCACGATGGATCTGTCGCTAGGGCCAGCTCGTAGCCATCCATTTCTGATAGCGCTGCTTGCAGCAGCATTTGTGCATCCTCTGGATCTTCTGACTGCATCTTCTCTGTCAGCTGGCCATTCATTTCTTTGAAGTACGCTTGCATCTGCGCCGGCACAAATCCAAATGGCGTATTGACATCCTGCGTCGTGACCCATGCTGGGTCGTCTTCGTGCTGTTCAGCTTCATACTGTGAGGTTTCATATGTATCGAAACTCGATTCATTTACATTTTCTTGCATCTCTCTGCGTTTGCTGCGCTTTGGCGCGCGCTGCCGCCGGCGATCTGCCGAACCCATCACACACGATGCAGTACGAATAGAAACAAAGCGGTGTGCGTCACGTAGAAAAAAAAAGCTATGTGGAGGCCAGTCGAGGTCCAGGCGCATCAAGGTCTGGACGCTTTGGTTTTCATTCTTGGCGACGCTGCGACTTGAGTTTCATTAATTGATTGCCATGTGGCACATCTCACATCATGTGCTGAGTCATATTCTCTGTTCGTTCTTATCAGTAAATGGGCCGTGATGCTCCGGTCCTTCTTCGTTCTTCTTCCCCACATCGATCATGTCGACAACTAGCAACGGACGTGTTCTCCTAGCTTACTCTGGTGGTCTTGACACCTCGACTATTCTTGCGTGGCTCATTGATGAGGGCTATGAAGTGATTGCCTATATGGCCAATGTGGGTCAGGAAGAAGACTTTGATAGCGTGCGAGAAAAGGCGCTAAAGTGCGGCGCGAAGGAATTTATTCTAGATGTATGTGCAACTCGAACACTCCTGCCGATGATGTGAACGTGGGAACTGACGATTCGGACAGGATGTGCGCCGGGAATTCGTTGAAGAGTTGATATTCCCTGCTGTGCAAGCGAATGCGATCTATGAGGATGTCTACCTGTTGGGCACGTCGCTTGCACGTCCTGTGATTGCGCGTGGCATGATTGAGACGGCTGAAAAGATGAAGTGTGAATATGTGTCACACGGATGTACCGGTAAGGGGAATGATCAGGTGCGCTTTGAGCTTGCTTTCTATGGCCTGAAGCCGGACATCAAGGTTATTGCACCATGGCGCATTCCGAAATTCTACCAGCGTTTCGCAGGCCGCAGCGATCTGCTCGAGTACGCGGCTTCTAAGGGAATCCCTGTGGCGCAGACGAAGGCCAAGCCATGGTCGACGGATGAGAACCTCTTCCACATCTCGTACGAGGCGGGTATTCTGGAAGACCCCAACACGACGCCTCCAGAGGACATGTGGAAGCTGACACAATCGCCACAGAATGCGCCGAACGAGCCAGAGAAGATCTCCATCGAGTTCACGAAGGGCATTCCGACGCGCCTCACGGTGCATGCCACTGGCAACGTTTACACGGACGCGTGTGACCTGTTCCTTCAACTGAACACGCTTGCTCGGAAACATGGCATTGGCCGTGTCGACATTGTCGAGAACCGATTTATCGGTGTCAAGTCGCGTGGATGTTACGAGTCTCCAGGTGCTACAATTCTGCGTGCCGCACACATCGATTTGGAGGGCTTGACACTTGACAGGGAAGTGCGCCGCATCCGCGACCAGATCGTGACGACAAAGCTGTCAGAGATCTTGTACTACGGCTTCTTCTTCAGCCCCGAAAGCCAGTACGTGCGTAGCTGTATTCCTCCCAGTCAGCTCACAGTCAACGGCACTGTGAAGCTGAGTCTGTTCAAGGGCCATGTTTCTATTGATGGCCGTAGTTCCGACGAGTTGCTGTACGACGAGAAGTTCTCCTCGATGGATGAGCTGGGTGGATTCGAGCCAGAGGAGACGTCTGGCTTCATTGCTGTGCAGTCGATCCGTCTCAAGCGCTTTGGTCTGGGCCAGTCCGTCAAAGGGCTTGCTGGCACTGACCCCAAGAAAGCCTATGCGATTCCTCAGTAAATCACGCGCACTTCAATACGTATCGTAGGGCATGATTCATTCATGTGCTCATAGGATCGGGAAGCAGTCCATTGCCGGGTGACCAAGGAGCCGTACGCGTGCCAGTGTCGTATCAGGGGCTCTGGCGGAGCTTCAGGTGACGCTGACTAAGCAGAATTGGGGGGCCTTGGCATTCTCAGCTCTCACGCGAAAAGCACACGCAGCATCTGGTTAGCCCTGGCTCTGGTGTCCAGAGTCCGCACACTTTAGCGCTGCGAGCGATACCCGTTGCAACTATTTTGCATGGTGTGGGCATTTCTGCGTACAAGTTCTCTTCGCTCGAAAGGCCTGCGACACTTTGCGACGAAAGTCATGTCCGTTGAAGAGACAATGCGGCAAAAATTGACAGGTGCATTTGAACCTGTGCATCTGTTCATCAGAAACGAGTATGTGAAAAAATGACGAGGCTTTTCGTTACGTGAGTGAATCTGACCAACTAGCTCATCGAAGCATGCGCACCATGCAGCGATGGTCGCGCAAGGCGGAGGAAGTGGCGAGACTCGTACGTACAAGTGCTTCAGGCGCACTGATATGCAGATTTTTTCGTCGAGTTGGTCTCTAAAGCATTTGAAGGAAAACCGCATATAACTCGACACCGTGCTGTCAACTCACTGCTAGCATCCGAGTTTGATCGTGGGCTGCACGCACTCAGCCTGCGCCTCAAAACACCTGAGGAACTCGCTCGCGAGCAGTCAGCGTGCTGTTCATCGAAGTCGTAAAGAGAAAGAGAGAGAGAGCCAGGTCACAGATCTATCGTCTTCCCAAGTCTATGCATGTTTAAACGCTGTCGCAGGTGCCTCACTCCCAGCAAGTTCTAAATCATCAATAAAACTGCGACCCCACCAGGCAGATGTGTGCTTTTTCACATAGCACCATAGCTTCTCAGAGTTCGCCTTGCGTGTTTCGTGGTCCATCGTAAGTGCAGTGTGGATGGCATCGGCCACCGCAAATCGGTCCCAAGGATTTACAATCAGCGAGCCATTCAATGACTGCGCTGCGCCGGCAAACTCTGACAGAATCATGACTCCATTACGCTCCTGCTGGCATGCGACATATTCGTACGAAACGAGGTTCATTCCATCGCGCGTGCTCGTCACAAGACATACGTCGCTTGCTGCATACAGTGCACACAGCTCGTTAAAGTCGACTGAGCGATGGAGCAAGTGAATCGGCATGCTTTCCACAGTGCCAAAGTGGCCGTTGATGCGGCCAACCGCTTCATTGACCGTCGCACGCAGGTTCTGATACTCTTCCACATCTTGGCGTGATGGGACGGCGATCTGAACAAGCACGACTTTGCCAATCCATTCAGGGTGCTCCTCTAAAAACGTCTCGAGTCCTTGAAGTTTCTGTGGTATGCCCTTGATATAGTCGAGTCGATCGATGCCCACGATGATCTTCACACCTTCAAATCGTCGGGCTAATGTACGTATGCGTTCCTGGACAGCGGATTGTTTAAGAGCTGTCTCGAACTGATTGGGATCAATGCCAATCGGATACGTCCGCACCTGAATGCGGCGGCCGGCGAAATCAGCACCGTTGGGGAACGTCGGTAATCCGAGCATACGGACGCATGATGAGAGAAAGTGACGCACATAGTCATATGTATGAAAACCGATCAGGTCAGAAAATAGAATGCCTAGTAGGATTTCTCGACGCACAGGCAAGATCCGATACACTTCACTGCTAGGAAAAGGTGTATGGAGAAAAAAGCCCAGTTGTATATCGCGACGACGAAGAGGCGATTTTGCGGCACGTTCCGAGTTGAAGAATGACATCACATCAAGCGTTTCAAGTCCCATGGAGTTGGTTACATCGATATTGGAGCAGTCACTTGGCACGAGCCGCTCAATGTCGCCATGCTCGAGAAGGGCCGTCAACATCAAGGGCAAGAGCATCAGGTGGTAGTCTTGCACCCAGACACAGTCTCCCGGTTGTAAAACACGCCTCACCGTCTGTGCAAAGCGCAAGTTTGCCTCTCGATATGCGCGCCAGTTGTCCTCGTCGAAATTCATTTCTCCTGGATGGTAGTGGAAAAGCGGCCACAGGATTGAATTAGAAAAACCGTTGTAGTGTCGCTCCCCGACGTCGTCCGGCAGCCATACAGGCTTGCACTGGTATTGACGTTCTAGAGTTGCTTCAATATATGGGACACTGCTCTCGGGTACATTCACGCCGGGCCATCCAATCCATGTAAAGCTCATGAGTTTTTTGGCACCGCTCAACGCTGATACAAGTCCACCTGACGAGTGCTTGAACAAATAGCCACCAGGCACAGATGCATCTTTTGTAATAGTGACCGGAAGCCGATTAGACACAACGATAAGCCGCTTGCTCATGCTGGCGGGGCTGGGTATATGGTTTGACGAACCAGGGACGTCAGGAATGTCCTGGTGATGGATCGAGCATCCGGGGTTGGGTCGTTAGGCGAGTGGAGGTCACACGGTGCGTTGGACTCCTGACTGGACTTGGTTTGTCGTGCGGCTCGCATCCAATCTTGGATGCTTCTATGGTGCGTTGTGCGTCTCAGTCTACCAACCGAAATCCACAGCACACGATAGGAATAGTTGCCTGAGCTCACATATAAAAATAGACATTTCTACGACATTGACATGCGCGTGATCATACGTACAGAAATTTGTACGAGCAAGAATGTTGGCAGAGAAATTGTACAGACACAAGACCAGCCCTAACTTTTAGTAGGCCGGGAGAGAGGAAGGACGTCGTTGTCCTTCACGAAATCCAGGTAGTTTTGGCGGCGTGGATCTGCGAGTCGTTTGAACAAGTGCTTCTGAATGCGATCCTCAGGCCTGACAATAATTACAGGCACAGGTGATTGCCAAATAAGCGCCTTGCTTAGGTTGCCAAGAGGCGTGGCACCCAACATTTTCTCCAAGGCCGACACCTGTTTACCTCGTGTGCCAATTGTGAGGCTCTCTGGCCGGTACATGCGCACGAGCTCCAGAATAGTCGACTTGATCGAGCCTTTGAGGAATTCGACGGTGATAGATATCTATTCGCGTAAGTACGATGCATTCAGTTTGACGTGCGGGCTCCTCAAGCGTACCTTGCGCTGGCTATTCAATACACGATTCAGATCGACAATGGAAGAGAGAAGACTATGTGCGCCTTCGCGCGCCATTTTTTGGTCGATATCTGCGGGTATAAGTCACTTGCTTGCTTCTCAAGGTGGGAACGTACGATCCTGGTCCCAATCAATCACTCGTGCTGCGACAAGTTCATCACCATCATCTACAAGGTTTTCCATGATCCATTCGAGTGCCCGCTCACTGTAGTATGTCGTTAGTCTAATTAGCTGAGCTTGATAAAAAGGGTGGGAAAGGGGGGAGGGAGCGGGGTTTGAACCCTTCCTCGAGGCAAACGCCCCGGCTTCCGAGTGTCTTTCTATACGAACCTGCTTTCTGTTGCATCAACTGCACACATGAATGTACGAGTATGCTTTGTGCGTGCATATCCTTTGGCCTTCACTTGCAGTGTGTACGAGGCATTGCCGCTCACCGTGTCTACAGCATCGGGCATAGTGTCGAACCCGACGATCCGTTCGTATCCATGCCATACCTCATCGTCCTTCGACGTAGTGCGCGCGAAAAGCGACATGCGCTTGTGCCGAATCTGGCGCGCTTGCTCAGTCGTCGATGATGGTGGCATGCGGGGGGAGTGGAAAGTGCGTCACACGATCGACCCGATACGGAGAGCCCCCAAAATCAGCGCTGCACGGCGACTATCTAAAATGTGGGAAATAATAGGGCGTAGGTGGAAGCATCAATGGAGGTGTGTACGTCATCGTTACATCGAGCTGTCAAATTTTTCTACATGTGGACGAGCTTCCAGCCATGACACTTGCACTGAGAAAGCGTGCGCACATGCCCAATTCCTGGTTGACCAAAAAAAAAAACTACAAAGGAATAAGTAGTCATGTATTTATGAACGATAATACTTGACAAAAATGTGAACAAGAAGGGAAAAAAAAAATACAGTGACAGCCTAAGCTATCGTGGGGGAAGACCCAACGAAGATAGGGCATTAGCAGAGAATAAGTCTGTGGTCTGGTTGGTAGATGGGTACACGGACGGCTGCGTCATGTTGGGCATCATAGGCTGCATCATGGATGTGTGGCTCATGTTGGATGCAGGCATACCAGAGGGCATGCCTGAGGATATCGAGGATGGCATCGGAGATGGCATGACTGACGACATGTTGGACGTCAGACCAGCAGGCATACCAGACGGCATTCCAGGTACCATGCTCGAAGGAATGCCGGGAGTCATGCCAGAAGCTAACGATGATGGTATATCCGCATTCATGCCTGAGGGAAATCTAGAAGCCATCACATGGTTTTGCATAGGCTGATTGTTTGTGGTTGTTTGACCCAAATTCGGTATGAAGCCATTCATGGGTGTGCGCATTGTCGACGGCATCACCGTCTGTGGCTGGAAAACCTGCGCCATATTGAGCATCGAGTGGTTCATCGCTGCGGGACTTGTCAGAGCTGCCGTTGGTTGTATGGATGGTGGCATTGTTGCTGGGCCCATGCCAGCCATAGGACTTATCCCCGCGGCGCCACCAGCGGTTGTACTGGTCGTGCTTGGAACAGTAGCGTTTGCGACGCTCGCGGCATTTGGCATCGAGTTTGCTGTCGCTGGCAAAGGAATCATCCCGCGGGTATTAGAGGCCGTGGGTGCCGTGGATGCACTGAGCTGTGGGAACGGAACGGGCGACGAAAACACAACTGCCAAAAGACGAGGTGCAAGTCCCGCTTGCGTTGGAGGGAGTCGTGAACCTGTCAGCGCGACAATTAAGATGCCACATCCAGCATGGCCGTGCTGGACGAACGCAGCTCTCCGGCTCTGCTCAAGCATTGTCGTGAGCATTTGGTAGTTTGTGGCATTGTGCTCTGAACCTTTAATGATCAGGTTCTGTGGAAAAGCACGAAGTGTTAAAAGAGCACAAGGCAAACGATGTGCTGAAATGTGCTGCTGGAGCTGTGCTGAATCGATCGGCACGAATCCATCGATGTTCATCACATTGGGCCATGGCAATGCCAATTGCTGTTTGACGTACATGCCGCCACATGTGGCCGTTACGAGTGTAAAAAGAGGATCCATTTGCGGCGACGTCGACCATTTAATAATGCCCTGCCAAGCTAGTTGCGGTCGTGACGATTCATCAGATGAAGGCATTTGCGGGCGAGACGCCATGGCCGCTGGCACAGCCATTTGGGCTGTGGGGGATGGAGTCACGTTGCCCGCCGCTGCCGCCGCCGTCGCGGGCGGAAGAGAAGCAGCTCCCATGTTCGGCATCTTGTCGCTGGTAGATGTAGGTCGCACATTGCTAGGTCCACCGAGTTTCACGCCAGCCTCTTTGGCCTCAGCATCAATATTTGAAAGTGCCTGCAGGATTGAATTCAGATCGGGCACCTTGCCCACACGCAGGCGCTCTGCTTGCTGCTTCAGCGCCATTTGCTGGCCAACAATGCGTTGGCGAATCTTTTCGTAGTAGTGCGGCGGCACATGAACGGTCCCGTTCGGCTTCACATTCGTAGCAACATAGCGGGCAAGGTTCTTGAGCATGGTTGCCTGCTGCTGCTGTATGAGCATGATGCGGTTGAGCGACGCCTGGTCCAGCTTGAAGGTGGGGGTGGTAGGTGTCGGAGGCTGTCGAGCACGTTTGTTTGGCGAGTCAGCCGCAAGATCAAGACGCGGACGCTTGCGTAAGAGGCGCGCGACATCGGATCCCGTCAGCAGTACAGAGACACTCGATGGGAGTTTCTTAGGGCTATCCAGCAGGTCTGAAGGAGACACCTGCTCGTCAGATGCACGCGGCAGACAAAGGGTATCATGCGCTGTTTGTGCGAGCGCAGCACGTGTCTGAAGACCCGTTTCGTCTTTGTGGCTGCTGTAGATGACCGTGCCAATGTTGAAGCGACGCTTATTTAGTTCTTGTACAAGCTCTGGAAACGTACAGGCATCGAGGCTTGCTTGTCGATGCATGAGCGGCCGCAGATTCGCTGGCGATACGGGAAGTTGCTGTGGCACACTTTGTCCGATGGGTGTGGCCGCCGCGTTCGAGTCCAAAGCGATAATCTGCATGATATGCCGAGCAAGTATCACCGGGTCTTTTCCGCGGACCGCTGAACGAGCAAATGGAACGGTAATCGATGGCTTTTCGCGTGCATCTACTAGGTCCATCGCAGCTGCAAGCGCATCTACCAGCGAAGACTGTCGTGGCGAGTCGTCGAGCTGTGCCATGTCATATACGCTGGTATCACGAAGTGTTTCTTGCACGCGTGAAAGGAAATGGCGAATTGTGAGGAATGGTACACATGTCACTGCATCAAGTGAGCGTAGCGGTTGCGCTAGGGCATCAGCATCCATCGAACGATACACGACACCGCCCACAAGGAAATTGGATGTTCTGTACAGCTTGGACATTGAGCGCAGGAGCGGTTCTAGCGTGTGTGAAAACACGTCATCGAGGGCAAGACGCAGTTGTGGACTATCGTGGATAAGGCACACAAGAAGTACTTCCGATGCGACCCGAGAACTAGTGGCATCGTGCGGTGATAGAGCCGTCGATATCGTTGCCTCAGATACCACGGGAGAAATATTTGCGGGCGATGACAACATTGTAACAGTCGCCATTGGCAGCAGTCACACACACACACACACACACACACAAACACTCGCTCTCTAGCTTGATCTCAAGCGCCTGGACCTGATTTGTTCTTCCAACCGTTCTCGTTCTCTGAGTGTGACAGCGAGCCAAGGTCACTTTAGGAACGTCAAATCAACACGCAGCCTTCTCTCATCCAACGCAAGAATCGCTCGAAAAATTTGCTGTCCCTCACTCGTCGCCAAGCAGCTTATGCTTTTAACCTTCTTGTGCTTAGTCATCTACACACAGGCCATGCATGTTATACGGGTGAGATGCAAGCCAGTGACAGCTTGCGAAGGGAAAGGTGTACCTAATTTGTGCGATGGCCCTGCGTGGCTATGTCTTTACATAGTCATATTTCCCGTTCTTCATGGCGCCGGAGGCCATTCGACTCGCTCGGTGTGTCTGTCTGTTGGCCACGCGAGATTTGTCCTTCCATCTCCACTGGGCTGTTGATAGGCAAACACTCCATTCCATTGACCACGCATCACCTAACGTTCAAGGACGCCGTGATTTTTGCGGGGTAGGGACATTCATTTTTTGTGCCAAAAATGATCGAGACTTGCCTCTGCTGGGTCGGCGGCATCTTTATCGTGACATGCATCGCCTATGTGGTGTATGTGGCTCTTGAGGTCCACGTGTTTCCTGGCCGCTCGCTCACCACGTACGGAGCAAATCCCAAGCTGCGAGGTGCGGGAAGCTGGGCGCTCGTCACAGGTGCAACGGACGGTATTGGGCGTGAGTTTGCGATGCAGCTCGCCGCGCGTGGATTCAATATTGTGGCTGTAAGCCGCACAGCGGAGAAACTTGCCATCCTCAGCAAGGAGATCGAAAGCACAATGCCTGGCATAAAAACCTGCTATTATGCGATGGACTTTTTAAGCGCAGGCGATGCTGAATACGAGGGCTTAGAGCAATTGATTCGGCACTTGGACATTGCTGTTCTGGTTAACAATGTCGGCCTGTCACACACGATGCCAGTGAATTTCCTCGAGATGGACGGGCGAGAATTAGCCTCGATCTGCCAGGTGAATATTGTTGCTACAATGCAAGTGACCCGTGTTGTAGCGCCACACCTTGTAAGGCGCGGACGTGGACTGATTCTGAATCTTGGGTCGTTTTCGGGACAGTGGTCTACACCACTTTTGGCGACGTATGCTGGCTCGAAAGCCTTCCTGATAGCATGGACGCAGGCACTCGGCGAGGAGATGCGCCGCTCACACGTGGACGTTCAGCTCCTTAACACCTACTTCGTTGTAAGCAGCATGTCAAAGGTGCGCAAGCCATCGATGATGGTCCCGACGCCGAAGAACTTTGTACGCTCTGCTCTCTCACGCATTGGCCGTTCTTCTGGCGCTTTGGGTCGTCCTTTCACGCTCACACCATTTCCATCGCATGCATGGCTCGACTGGGCTGTGGAGCACTTTGTTCCGCGCTGGTGGCTCTTACGTCAAGCGTACGACGTGAGCTTGGACACGCGTCGACGCGCCATCCGCAAGGCACAGCGCCTGGAAAAGTCACAGTAGGCCATCGCTAAAGAGCATGTACTAGCAACAGGTCAACGTTACGGCATCTACATGGTTTATGTGCGAAGACGACTGATGAGTTCATAGACGCGTCGGAACTGGTAGGTAAAGTGTACGGGATACAAGAACGGGCGCAAGTCAAAGCGGTTGTCGTCCGGACTGTAAGATTCTGCATGGTATGCGGGTGTCAATGTAGTCATTTTGTGCCGGTTGCGCGCATACTCGAAAAAGAATAGCTTGACTTTCGCGGCTATGGCATCGGGCGCCAAAGTAGGCCACATGGAAAACAATTTGACACACATGCTATACGGTCCACACTTGTTCATTTTTCGCAGGCGACCCATGATGGATAGCTCGTTGTATGTCATGCCCATATCAGCCTCGTCACTCTGCACATATTCAGCAGTGATTGGCTCAAGCTCAGCAGTAGGGGGGGCAGAGAGGAACGATGCAAGCACAGGCAACCCCATCGCCTTCTCTGCATAACCAATAAAGCTGCGCAAATCGTTTTTCGAGATGCTTCCGATGGGGTTCAGATCGGCCGCGGAGTTGTCGTACTTGGTCAAATACCCGCGCAAACTTTCATCCACATTTGCACTTCCGAGCACAAGAAGTCCGCCAGTTCGCCCCTGGACCCAAGGTGCGAGTTGCGCAAACAGATATGCCAGGACCATACGTGATCGTGCTTGGATGTTTTGCAATGCCAAGTTTTCCGCCGTCGTGCCGCCATGAATTTTGAAACGCGGTGTGCGCTTTGTCACAAACGAGAACAGATTCAGTAGGGCAGTGACGACTGAGTCAATGTCAAAGGCATAGTGATACGAGCCGATTGCTTTCGCGAGTTCAGATGCACGACCGCGCGTAGCTTGACTTGAGTTGGTCGTCCCCATGTAGCAAGTTACGAATAGGCGTTCGGCCAATGCCTGTGGCGAAGAAGGTAGCCATGGCTCAGATGTTCCAGTTACTTGTCGCATATCCTTGATGACCTGGTCATTCCCTTTTTCACATGCCGCATGCACAAGTCGGCACATACTGTGCACAATAACAGCCGTCGCACACGAGTCAATACCGCCCGATAAGGGCAGCAAGAACCCTTGTGTGCGTGAGCGACGCACATAGTCCCAGAGCCAGCACGCAGGACCCAAAGCTATTTCCTCCTCAGGCTTGTAATAGTGGACATCGAGAGGCTTCGACAACGTCAGTGACGGCTTGTCGATTAGCCCGTGCGTCATCTTCACCGGCACATCTACGCGAGCAGGACCACCATGACCCATGTGCAGAGCCGAGTTCCCAGCAGCCAGAGCGCAAGCCTGCATTCCGCGGCTCTTGGACGTGCGATGCGCGCGGACATCTGCCAAGTCGACCGTCGCAGTAACGACGTCGACGTCGTCCAGGCCAAACTGGTCGCCTTGTGCAACAATATCGCCATTCACGGCAATGAGTGCACATCCATCATAGTACAGACGGTCTCCGTCACAACCACGTTGGTTCGCATACAAGTACACGCCACCAAGCTTGAGTGTAGCTTCGCGGATCAGTTCGACGCGGCGATGAAGTTTTCGCAACTCATGGTGACTTCCGCTGGAGTTCAAGATGATCTCTGCACCAGAAAGAGCGTGCGTGATGTGTGGTGATGCTGCTGTGAACAGTTCTTCGCAAAGTTCGACGCCCAGCACCGTGTCGCAGGTAGCGAGGAGCGCATCGCCAATAGGCACGTGCGTTTGGCCGGTGATGTCTGTGATGAATGGTGGCAATTTATAAGACTCTGTGTGTCCTAAGCGCATCCATGGGCTGAAGAAACGCATTTCCCGGTAATTTCCATCGTTCGCAAGCCATATCTTTGGTCTTATGTGCAAAACACGTCGGTTCATCACGGCAATGCGGCAATTGTATAGGACGGAGCCGTGGCTGACAGGCATGCCGAGATCACATAGAATGCCATTGGTCACGTCGGATTGAAGAATTTCTGCAAGCACTTGCCACGAGTGCAGTTCTGTATCGCTCTCGAGAAAGTGATCGTAGCAGCCATATCCTGGGATCTCGAGCTCAGGACCGATCCTCAACGTGCTACCAGCTGACTTGGCAAGCTCAATGGAACGCACAATCCGATCGCGATTTCCATCGAAATCCAAGGCCCACTGATTTAGTGAGCATGTTGACACGGTAAGCCGTGTCATGGTTCGTGTATTACCGAAAGGATACGGACGTAAGGCCTGTATGACGTCGTAGCAGTGTATCAAGCGGCAACGCGGCCAATGTGGAGAACCGATCTGCAAAACTACGGCCTGGACATGTGCATCATGGCCAGAGCGGCCGGCCAGTGTGCACAGCGTGTACGGCGTGTTGGCACAACTGCACCAACCATGTTGATTCGTACGAGATTTTACGCACATAGATGCAGGAATGCTATGCTATGATCCATGGGCCAATCCTATCTAGCAAGAGAAAGCAGTCTGCTGGACAGGCCCTTTCATATATGTATGTACATGAATGAATCCCGGGTGTGACTTCCCGAGCACAGGTACCATAGGTTGATTGGGCACACAGATGCCACACGGGCTTTCCGTTTTGTGACAGGTGCCTAGCTAGTCTGTCCGGCCATCGTTTGTTTCGACTTTGCCCCGACCCCCTTCGCCACAGAAAACTGGAAGAGCATAAATGCGGTCACTTTGGTTCGCCACTTTCGTTCACTCTCCATATGCAGACATCACACAGACAGGTATTGCTTCCTTCATCTTTTCAGTGTGTGGCCGCAAAGTCTCACGACGAGACTATGTACTGGACGGCCATCTTCCACGGGTTCCACACACTCGTCCAGTACTTCACTGGCAGCCCCATAAGCGGACTGCCAATGCTTTAGGAGTGCACTAATTTCGCCAGGCTGGATTCGTGCAGCCACAGGAGGTGAGTCATATGTTGTTGATAGGGCCGACAGATTTCGACGAGGAATACTGGCGTCAGGTTCATGCACAAAGTGGCTCAGCACAATGAGTCCATGCTCCGCTACAATGCGCGGCAAGTTCCTTAGACATGCGCGAGGCCAGAAGCGGATGAGCCACACGATATCGTAGTGCGAATGGGGTAAATGTGCTGCAGCCCACGTGTCGAGAGGCATAGCATCGGAAGGGTTTGTCCCACGTGAGCCGAGTGCCCGGACGAAACCGTCATCGGTGATATCAGCTACTGCCATGGCATTGCACGCACATTTTTCGCTTGATGGCGATGGATCCCAAAGTGCATGGTCTTGGAGAAGCTGGGCCGCACGATCTAGCGCGGCGCGCCATCGGTCCACACATGTCGCGTGCCAAGCACGCGTAGATGTGCGCTGAGCATGAACAAGAGCATAAGTGACATCTCGTCCAGCGCCACAGCCGAGATCTAGTAGCGCAATAGGCTCTGTCTCCGATGCATCCACGCAATGTTGGACAACGCGAGCAATGACAGGGGCAGGCGAAAACAACAGATCCGGCAGATCTTTAGTGCCCATAGGCGTCCATATGTGCGCAGCTGTTGCGGCAATGGCAAGCTGATCTAGGGTAATGAATGCCAGGGGGTGAGGAAGATCCACCAGATGCTGAAGCTCGCCGTTTAGGAATGTCTCCTCACCTGAGATGGATGAAGTGGATACATGCTCATGCTTGTAGACTCCCAGAATCCCAATAATAGCCCATCGTTCTGGCGGCACAAATGCGTTGCGCACATGCGTAGCGCAAGAGGCATTACAGACAATGAGAAATGGTACATGTCGTGCAGGTAGAGTGCTAAATCGCGTACGTAGCGCGTCTAGTCCTTCTATACATACGGCATGAGAAATGTGCCCGTTGCTGAACTGTTCATGGTCACGAAGGTCCAGGCATAGTTGGGGAGTTGCATCGAGAAACCTATGCCATATGGGGGCCCAAGCCATTTACAGAGCTAGGATTGGTGGGTGGGCGTCGAACGAACTTAACGAGCTCATGATACGCAAATGAGCTGTTTCGAGAAAGGATGACGCGCCCTCCTCCACATGAGGTGGATGGTAGTAATATGCATGAATAATTTTATACTAGCAACCAGATACGGGGGTAGTACAACAACAAGAGGGATTATGAGAAGGCGGGAAGACAGGGAAACGGGGCAAAAGGAGACAGAAAAAGAAAGACAAGATGTAGAAGGGTTTCATGAATATCGGCAAAAAAGAAACGGTATGTGCCCACTGTCGGGACGAACGGATGTAGATCAGGGGTGCATAGCAGAGTCCGGATGCTGGAATGCAGCGTACGCACCGATGACAGGACGTATTACCGGAGCTTGGGCGCACGGTGCGGAGTACGACGCAAACCAAACGAAAAGCTTCCAGGACCACGTAACGGCGAGCCCACTTTGGAGGGTGTATCTTGACCAAGTGGTGACGCCTTAGCATTTCCACGGACGCGTTGACGAAGCGATGGCGATATGATGCGCATTTCACCTTCATGGTCAAGGTCATCATCCTCGTCGCGCTCGGAACTCGAGTGGAACGACACACCTGTACGCAGTGGAGAAGGACGGCTTGCGCTCCGCAGGATGTGGGGTGAGTCCAAGGTTGTAAGACCCATCATGTATCCACTGAAATCGCCGCCGCCCAACAAACCACTACCCGACATGTCGCCACCACCACTGCCTGTCGCGGATGCACTCAAGCCACCTAACCCACCACCTGTTCCGCGCAAGAAACCATGAATGCTCGGTGTAAGGCCCAAAGGCATGCGACTGAATGGCGTGCCGCCACCTGCGCCCAAGGGTGTCATATGGACGTTCGATGAGAATGAGGGTGTGAATCCTGTGCCACCTCCCTTCGTAGCAGAATGTGGTGCAAGACCCAGACTCTGCGTAAGGTTCAGGTGCTGTGGACTTGAGAACTGATCGCCGCGCGATGCACGAACGGATCGCACAGACGGACTCGCCGGTGCATCTGCACGCGAAGCCTGACCACCGAGGCCAAGTTTGCGTGGTGACGGCTCGATGCGTGTGAATGCGGCGAACTTGGAACGCTCAGAGGGTGTGCGCTTTGTCAATGACGACGGAGGATGCGGGAAGGGTAAGAACCGACGCGCCGAATCTGGCGCGGTCCGAGAGTCAGAGGGGCTGTGCATTGTACCATACAACGAGGGTGGATTCGATAATGCACTGCGCAGTGGTGTTGACTGCAGCGGTGAGGGCATGAAAAGCTTGCTATCGAGGAAGCCAGGAGACTTGACGATGCCCGCACCTGCGTCTGTACGCCAGTTCTGACTCGAGGGGATGTTGATATCTCGAGGAGCGAGGGCCGTTCGATTTGGCGCACTCGACGACGAAGAGGTCACTGCTGGCGCTGCTGATGATGCTGATGCTGATGCTGGTGGTGGTGCTGGCGGTGGAAGGTGTATTGGCATGTGCATGCTTGAAGAAGAAGGCGGAAGGGATGGCTTGGTCACATTGTGCATAGTGCTAGCCATTTCTTTCGAGAATGCATCGAATTGATCGACGTCGGGATCGCTGGGCGTCGGCGTGGCAGTGTCGGTGGCGACAGACGCCCCGCGATTCGCTGCAGCTACGCGCCGTTCCTGTTCACGTTTTTTCCGGGCCCAGCGGCGCTTACTCTCGAGCATGCGTTCCCGACGCTCAGCAGCGTTGCGAGGCCGGTTCATATCACGGTCCCAACGAGTGCGACGTGGCTGCACACTTAGCGGGATCGCATGTTTGTCCTGGAGATGCCTGCGCCAAATACTGCGTGCATGTTTGCCTGTGTATCGTTTTTCACAGTGTGGACACACGAATATGTTGGGATTCTGCCCGCCTTCGCCGTCATTTTGCGCTTGGCGAGAGAGCGCCAAAAGATCATCCATGCTTGTTGTGGTACTTTGCGCCGGAGGATGCATAGATGACGGTGCATCTGACGTGACGGACGACAGGGTGCTCCATGTGTCTGAGAAAGAGTCGGCGCGCGACGACTCGATCAACGAGGGAATATGTTCCTGTTGCTGCGCCATAGGATACGACGGCGCCATGCCAGGCGGCACATGCATAAGCATCGGGAAGCCTTGGGCATCGAAGAACGGGTACGTGCTACCAGGGCCAAAGGACAGCACAGAAGGGTAGCCGGGCGCTGGCTCGGGATGCATCGGGACATGAAAAGCAGTTGATGGCGGGTACATCGCATGGGGTGGCGGTAGATGTGCATGCGTGGATTCAGGCGTCGTCGCACTAGCCGCTGTACCTGCTCCTGTGGTGTTGCCAGTGCCGGCGGCACTAGTTCCCGCTGGTACAGGCGGTGGTATGAGAGAATGTGGTGGAAACATACCGTGCTCAGCACCGGAATCATTTCGATACATCATGGAGCGCGAGGGAGATTGACTGTGGATCGGGCGTTCGTGCAAAGAGAGTCCCATGTCCCAATACAAGGCGGGCGAAGTACCAGCGCCGCCACTGGGGGCGGCAGGAGCAGCTGGCGGGATTCCTGAGGCCCAGAGCCACGCAGGCACATCGCGACTGGTGCTGGAAGGTGCTTCCAGCGATGTCATCGATAACATGTACGCGGCACTCTCGACTGGGCGGGAAAGTGGGCTGAACGAGGGCGTGTGTGAACGAGACAGGGACGTCAGGCCAGAAAAGACGGCCGCACTGGCTGTTGCAACAGCGTCAGCAGCACCAGTGCCAGAACCAGCGGGCAATGACGCTGACGACGTGGGCAACGGCGTAGCAAGACAAGCCCAGTCCTAACTGAGCAACGCTACAGATACCCAGAAATCGGTAGCCAACTGTGCGCTTGTTCACGAATTTCAAATAACAACACACAACATAAATAACAATCACAACAACAATAACAACAACACTCGGCCTCGTGTCAGATCACGTGACTATAAACATGCGAAGCCGCCGGCCGCTGCAAGCGCCAAGGCGCCGAGCGTGATCAGCAAGGCAGAGCTGGGGAGTGGTGGCGAAGTGCTCGAAGCACCGTTGCACGAATTGCATGTCCATTCTAGCGGGTCGAGTGTGTGAGTATGGCGTCGTGCGGTTGTGCGACGTACCGGACAAGGGGGTATATTTTTTGGGAAAGTACATGGAGAACTCGGCCATATTGTTTGCCTGGAACTCGCCGCCTTTCGCGACGCCTGTAGGACCCTTATCATCATAGATAATGAGCCGATACTTGTCAGCGACAAGATCTGGGTCCCCGTGCTTCTGGGCATCCATGCGGTAGCCATACGGATACCAAGTGACGGACTTGGCATCGCCTGGGATCCCACTTGGCGATGGCGCAATGGGGTACGTGTTGCCATTTTTGGAACATGACGCTACAACGTACAGGCGCGACGGCGTCGCTGTGAGAGAGGTGAATTCCCAACCAAACGTGATGGTTTCATGTGGAGCGATCTTGTAGTAGGAGGCTTGCGCTGTCTGAGCTGGCTCTGTTATAGACAAGCCACCAGCAGGTAATCTGTTGTTGTCATCGTCAGCACGTACAGATAGTGGGGCTGTTGGCACTGCTGTGGATATGTACGACAGGGAGCGTGCTGTTGGAGTGACTCTGGCCGCACCTGTGGGGTTGCAGCCAAGAACGAGGACCATCGTAAGCACAGAGAGCCATGGTACACAACACCCCGTGCATATGATATTTATAGCACTATCAATGATGTTCAAACGATCTGTCCATGTCATAACGCGCTCTGCAGAGGGAGGGAGTGGGCGTATTCCAGCGCGGCTGGCTCCTACGGCTCTTACGCCTTGGCTGCTATGGCAACGACGCACTTGAGCATCGCGGACGAGGGGGGTGGAGGACCACGTGGATATATCTCATGCGCATATTGTACGGAGTTTGATTCGCTCCATTGTGCAGACACCTGCGTCCAGTGTAGAAAGTGAAAAACATCTGGTGGATTGTCGGTTGTAGGTAGCACCCAACGGGGTGGGCCAAGCTACGCAGCCGACAGACGGTAACGGACGTCGGCCCTCCAGCTGTGAGACAAGCCAGCCAAGTCCACATACGTCGCCTCCATCCGCTTATCCTTTTTTTTAGGGACACGAGCCGCGTAGCCCACGCCTCGTTGCTCGTGAGGAGCCGTTTAGCGGAGGGACAGTATGGCTATATTTGGGAAAAAGCGGTCTGACAAGGACCGCACAGCCAAACAGGGGTCATCTGAGGCGCCTGGTGCGATCGTGACGGATCCCAACCAAATCCATGCGAATGCGCCGACACTAGGACTTCGACTCCCTTCGCATACTCCGCAGCAACAGCAACAACAACAACAACAACAACAACAACAGCAAGGCGGCCGAACGGGCTTCGTGTCGCGTATTGGATCGAACCCACGCAGTGCTAATGACCCCCGCGAATCCTTCGAAGACACGAGCTTGATGTCACACATGGTGACGGACTCTAGCATACGCTCGCCTGGGCGGTCGCAGACTGCTCACGTCTCATCATTATCTCATACCGGAGGTGGAACTATGGCAATGCCTTCGGGATCGATAGGTCATCCAAGTCCGGGTATAGCTGCTGCTACGGGCCTCACAAGTCCTGGCGGTGTGTATGGTACACCCATGACGGCAGGTGCAGCAGGCGTAGTACGGCCGTCCATGGATGACGGTTCAAGATCATCATCACAACCGACAACAGCAGCCGCAGCCGCAGCTGCAGCAGCTCTCGCACAACGACAGCAGCAGGCTCCGATGCCTATGACAGGTGAATTGCCAAATGGCTCAATGCCTATGCCAGTACGAACGCCACCTGTTGCAGGAGCCGGCGCAGCAGCAGGGCTGGGGCCAGCTATGACGACGCCACCAGCGCCGTCAACGCCAGAACGGATGCGACAAGCGAATGTGGTGTATCCGTGGGGCAAAAAGTATGTGACGATGAATCCACCGCGCTTTCTAGACGAGACACGAAAACCGCCACCAGGAGTACTGAGTCCACCGCCATTCCCACGTTATGGGCACGCGACGAACCAAGCTACAGGGTCGAATCACGAGGTGTACATCTTTGGTGGTCTCGTACGAGACAGTGTGAA
>ERZ500978.47-NODE-47-length-98768-cov-7.641699_pt1 | contig 98768 bp, 65 predicted proteins | sample MGYA00248870_ERZ500978 | MGnify/ENA primary metagenome ERZ500978 (study PRJEB25958, sample SAMN03398513) | human skin metagenome | study: EMG produced TPA metagenomics assembly of the Human Skin Microbiome Metagenome (human skin metagenome) data set. | reverse complement strand
CTGCGCTCGAAGTCGGCCCACGTCACGTACTACACGAATGCGTCCATTGTGCACAAATGGTCTGACACACTCGGGGCGCACATGCCCTGGGCTGTATTTGATATGGATGTGCATGTCTCAATGACCCAGGCATATGTCGAGACTATGACACGGGAGGCTCGCCTGGACCTCTCGGTTGACATGCATGGCGATACATCTGCGCAGTGGGACACATTGTCCGTGGATGGCGGGCCGTCCATCGCTCGACAGACGTCCACAAACCTATCGCTATGGGTAGATGTCCACCTTGCTTGTGGCTCGTTCGGTGCACCGGCCCCTGTTCCACTACAATTGGTCTTGCATGGGCGCATGTCCTTGGCTCTTCTAGACCGCTCGAATGCACCGCGTCTGACTCTTCCCTCCCTTTGCCTGCCAACGGATCAAATCACGTCTGAGTATGTGCTTCGACACGCCCCTTGGTCCGAGGGCACTGCCGCGTATACGCTCGATGTGCTTGAACCTATGCAGGCCGCACAAGACTTGCAGCGCGTCGGACGCACGCCTGCTCAAATCGCTGCAGGCAATCTTATCGTGCGCTGGCGACCCACCAACGAGAGCCACTCTGAAGTACTCACGCCGATGAAAATCGCTCCTACTTCCGTGCAGCACACAGTGTGGCCTGGCGCCTCCGAAGCATGCCATCGTGTGTTTGTGCACGCCCGAGAGCTGGTGCCAGGAGCCTACACACTCTGCTTGCTGCCGTGTGAGCCCAGCAGCATCCAAGTGGTGCGCGGCGGTCAGAAGTCTGTGCGAACATACACAGTGCGCCGAGCGCCCCAGGCCCCGTTTGACCGCGTGTACGAGGTGCGCTTAGGCGTGGACGAGTCGCTGGATCTCGTGGACGTGCAGTTGGACTTTGTGTCTCGACGCCTCGACTTTGAGCGCCCGCTTTTCGCAGGTGGCGTGGCGTCCTACCTCTTGCAGGTAGGCACTAAGCCGTCGTATACGGCACGCTTCCATGTAAGTGACGCCCACGTCGCGTACGACGACACGAACTCGGCGAGGTGGACGCATATCCCACCAAGCACGCCGTGCCGTATTCGTGTGATTTTGTCGCAACGTGACGCAAGACCGTTCCCCTACGTCCCTGTGGCCGTGGGCTTCCTGTGTGCCGTTGCCGCATGCCTGGCGACGATATGGGCATATGGCGCTCACATGACAGCTCGGCAGCTGAGCATGCGCATCGACGCTCTAGCCATGGCCCTCGACGTCGATTTTACCGATGGTCAGTGGCTTGCCTCTGCCGATGCGCCATATACCCCCGTGCCCGGTGTGGCCTCGTCGTGGCGCCTCCCGTGGTTCCCGCTCGCATAGGCACATGTAGTGCACGTGCCAAGAGGCGCGTGTCTTTCCCCTGGCTACCATGTCGACTACGGGGCTCATTCGCCTCGGTGTAGCGGCCATGGACCGCAAGGCGCGGTCCAAGCCTATGCAGAACATCCTGAATCGCCTGCTGTCATCCGGCCGCTTTGAGGTGATTGTGTTCGGCGATAAAGTCATTCTGGACGAGGACGTCGATACGTGGCCTATTGTCGACGTGCTCATTTCCTTCTTTAGCACTGGCTTTCCGCTAGAAAAGGCCATCAAATACTACGAACTGCGTAGGCCCGTCTGCGTGAATGATCTGTACATGCAAACGGTGCTGTGGGATCGCCGTGCTGTCCTGCGCATCCTCGAGCAGGTGGGGGTACCGACGCCGCCCAGTGTGTATGCCGACCGAGACGGCGGACCTCGTCTCTCAAAGCCTGTGCTTGATGAAATCAAGGCGAATACAGGTCTTGACTTGTCGCAGCGCGTCCCGCCCGCTGAAGTGCAGCTCATTGACCACGACACGCTCCGTGTGAACGGGCGAACGATCCGCAAGCCCTACGTGGAAAAGCCCGTGAGTGGCGAGGACCACAATATCCACATCTACTATCCTCTGTCCAGTGGTGGCGGCGGTCGTCGCCTATTTCGCAAGGTAGGCAACAAGTCGTCCGAGTTTGATCCGAGCCTCGTGGAACCACGCACGGACGGCTCGTACCTGTATGAGGAGTTCATGGACGTAAACAATGCAGAAGATATCAAGGTGTACACGATCGGCCCGGTCTTCTCACACGCAGAGACGCGCAAGTCACCCGTCGTGGATGGCCTCGTGAAGCGCAATCCTGATGGGAAAGAAATTCGGCATGTGGCTGAGCTGTCCGCCGAAGAGCGCGAAATGGCTCGCCGTATCACCACGGCATTTAAGCAGTTCATTTGCGGCTTCGATTTGCTCCGTGTGCAGAAGCAAAGCTATGTCATCGATGTCAATGGCTGGAGTTTTGTCAAGGGCAATGACGACTACTATGACCAGTGCGCTCGAATTCTGTGGCAGTTCTGCGAGGCTCACCGAATCGCTCGCCCCCTTCGCCCGCCTAGTGAGCATGTGCGTGCGATCGATGAAACGAGCAGCTGGGTTCTTAAGGCGAACGTCACGGTGTTCCGCCATGGCGATCGCACTCCGAAGCAAAAGATCAAGCGGTCCTACAAGGCGCGCGACGCGTGGACAGCCCCCCTTGTTGAGCTCATGCATGGCTGCCGCGAGGAAATCATTCTGCGCTCCCACTTTGACGTCGTTCTGCATGCACTGGACAAAGCTAAGGAGCTCGACGGTGCAGACGTGCACGACCTCTCGTTTGTCACCGATATTATCCAGCGCAAAATGTCATTCCCTGGCACCAAGATCCAACTGAAACCCTCATACCATCATGATCAGCTGGAAAAAGTGCAGCTCGTCATTAAATGGGGCGGCGAATTCAGCCACGCAGCCATCCACCAAGCGCGCGACTACGGCATCAATTTGCGCCGCGACATTTTGATTATGAACAAGGAGGCTTTAGACCATTGCACCATCTATACCAGCTCGGAACGCCGTGTATTGGCTTCGGCAGAGACGTTTGCGCAAGCCTTTCTGGATGGCGGTGAGCACGACGCATCAAAAAACATGATCGTGCGCAAAGACTTGCTCGACGACTCGAATGCGGCCAAAGACCTCATGGACAATGTCAAGGAAGAGCTGCGTGCACGCCTGCAGCCTACGCCGGAAAACGCACACATGCGTCCCGAACACTGGCCGAAGGATCTGCCGCCGCCATCTCTGATCGGCACCGAGATCCAAAAGCTGCTTCACAGCCTCGGCGAAACCATGCACGAAAACTTTTCCAAACTCGATGTCGATGCGATCCAGGACCGCTGGTGTACGCACGAGACCCCAGCACTGTTTCGCGAGCGTTGGGATAAGATGATTGAAGACTTTGACTGTCCTAATGAGCCATCACGCGCGAGTGAGCTGGCAGATATGCTGTCACACGACGGACTACACAACCGCGCATTCCTAGAGACGATCTTTTCACGCGCAGAAGACGATGAGGCACATAAGCTCGAGCGTCTGCATCATCTCTACAGAATGAGCCTCGCACTCTTCGACTATATCTGCCCGCGCGAGTACGGTATAACGCCTGAACAGAAAGAGCACATTGGCCTGTTGACGTCTCAGCCCCTCCTACAAAGCATCGTGCAAAACCTGCAAGTGTCTGAAGACGTGAAGGGTATGTGTACCTTCTACTTTACGAAAGAGTCTCATGTACACACGCTGCTCAACCTCTTGCTGTCCTCGCACTTGTCCATTATCATGCCGCGTATGCCGCCAATGGACTACTTTTCCAGCATCACGTTCGAAGTCTACGAGCGCGAGCGGCCAACAAATGCCACGCACACAGCCTCTTCTAAGCCCGAACGATCACTCGTCATAAGTGTGTCAGAAGGCGCACACAGTTCCGAAGTGCTGTTCATCCGCTTGGATGCTCGACACGCGCTGACGCCACTACCCAGCCGGCCACTAACGTCACACATGGACTTTGATGAAGCTATTGCCAAGCTATCTTCTTTGTGTCAGAAGCGTGATACCCTCGATACGCGACGTGGCCTCATCGAGGGCTCCGCTGTGTACTTTGGCAAGACTGAAGACGAAGAGCATGTCTTGCCGATCCGTAGCCGCGGCGCTTCCGCCTCGCCGTAGGGGCCTGTTGGTCTCATCACGTGATCCTTCAGTGTCGTTGTCGTTTTCGCCTGGCTTCAACGCGCCGAACCGCGACGGCCCCCCAATGTTGTGCCAAATGCGTGCAAGCATCATGCGAAATAGCATGGTGCGAAGTGTACCTTCGGAGTGTTTCATACCATTATTTTGCAAAGCAAGCATAGTGTCGCCCAAAGCGCGGCTCGCATACCCACATGTTGTCTCATGTCCATACATGCCGACTCGGGCGATACATGCGAGTGTGCCGCGATTTTCCGCGCCTAAAAAGGATGAAAACCTGCCTCAAACATTGATGGATCGTGCGCAGAACATGTGGTCTAATATAAAATATCTCTTTCGCTTTTATCTGAATGGCGTCAAGCAAATTTGGCGGAATCGCACCACCGTGCGTGACATCCACGCAGACGTGAGGCGTACCAAGCGCGACTACACGTGGGAGGAGATGCAAATGATTCGCACACATTCGAAAGATATGGTGAAGCTGCCTTTGTTTGTTCTGATTCTCGCCACAGTGGAAGAGCTATTGCCGTTGATGGTCATTTATACCCCATTTATGCTTCCGTCAACCTGCATTCTCCCAAGTCAGCTCACCAAGATCCGGCAACGCTTCGAGCTGAAGCGCAGCACGGCCATCAAGTCACTCCGTGCCACACTTCCTTCTCCAGGTGTTTTAAACGTGTCTGACGGGTCGGCCCAAGCTACCGTGGCCGCTTTGCCGTCGCAAGCGCTCAATGATCTCACCACGATCTACAACCTTTCCAAATGGGGCGGCTCTATTATGCAACAAAGTCGCATTGTATCTCATATGCGCATCCTACAAGAGGACGACGACCGTCTTGCCAAGTCCAAGACCTTTACGTCGACAGAGGATGCAGACTATAAGCTGTCGAATGCGTGTATTCAACGTGGGATGTACGTATGCGTGACACACTCACTCCTTCTAGCTGTGCTGTGAATGTATCATCGAAAGATATGCGTTCGTGTATGTATTGATACGACTGACGGAACAGCTCTTCAACGTTGGCTCGATGTTACGCTGCGACCAAATCCACCATCACCACTCGAGCGTATCCTTCTCCCTATGCGCATACCCCAATTCGGTGCATCTGAGACGGAACTCCGTCCCGAGCTGGCCGAACAGGACAGTCTTAGTGTGAAGGAAAAGACATCAACCGTGGTCGAAGAAGTTGTCGAGCAGGAAAAGCGTCGAGAAACGAAGAAATCGTCATAGGGGTGTTCACATGTAGGCAGTCCCTTTATCTAGTAGCTATCACCCTCGGCACCTTCACCGGAGAAGCCGCGCAAGGATCGCAACATGGCGGCCTTGCGCTGCTCCGATTGCGATTTCGTGACGTTCTCTGCCGCATGTGCCTCAAGAAGCTGAGGAAGAGCAGATTCGGGTATAGAAGAAGCGACAGAGGGTGAGACGTTGTCTTCCTTGTCGAGATCAATTTCGCCCATCAATACGACATTCTCTCCACGCACAATAAACGTGCCTTTGGGAACATCACCATAGCGGTTCCCGACAAAAATACGTTCGATCGCTTCCTGTAGGACAAGATTCGCTGCGTAAGCCTTGGCTAACGTACCAAATTGATCATACGATCGCAGGATACCGATGAGCTTACGTCCGTCGCGAAGAATGACAATCACCTTTTCTGAAGAGATGAGCACACGCATCACTGGTAAACGTACTGTCAACAAGATCAACAAGCGCGCCTGATGTAGTAAAGGCTATGTTGGCCAAAATTTCTTGAGCTTCCATGGCCAACGCGTTCCTCTTCGTTAAGTAGAACCAGCGATGGGAAGAGCGACGAATCAGTGTTCGCTTACACTAGCTTTCTCCACATGTGGTATCCACCCGTGCGGTTCACTGCTCTTGCTCAACGTAGTCGAGGGCAGCGCTCATTCCATTATGGGTGTGCCAGGCCCAAGTCAGGCTGGTTTCACAACGTCGGCTTCGGGAGATCCATGTAGGCAGTTTATCGAAAAGAGAACGAGTAATTGAGTACCATCCCACATAGTGCACTTGTTGTCAGTACATGTAAGGGCTCCTGTGTTACGGCATGCCCCTTTTAAAAATACAATCTACGAACCCTAGATACAGCTCTGATCCAAGAAGAAGCTCGACTAGTGAATTTGAAAGCTTTTGATTGCCAGCCGTACATTTCGCTGTCTGTCAGCTGTACCGACAAGCCGCAGCACACCAACATATGTTTTCTATTAATAGTGTGTGCTCGTCGTGAACCTATGTGCCTGTCCGTGTAAATCACTCTACCACCTTCGATAGCTTTTCCTCAAGCTGCTTGCATACCCACCCGATCACCTCTCACCAAAATGGACGCAAAAATTGCTGCTTCGCCATATATGAACGTAGAGCACCGAGGTGCATGATCGTGTAAGAATGGACGCGGCCGACGCACAATGCATGTCCCGGAATGGCGAACATACCAAAGCACGATTCAATGTCGTAAGCGAGATGGGAAGCATGAGCAGCTTGACTCAAGGATAATCGGTTCAAGTTAAGTCAGCCACCCCGCCTGTATCACCGCACGACCCACGCCCATCACTTGTGTTCGCTTCAGGCTGTGCCATCCACCTTGGATCTCAAGCTCTCGAACAAAAGCGTCGACGCCGCCACCCACTCCAAAGTACAGCACCTTGGCAGCAACGAGACAAAGCGTCGAGTTTGGCGCCATCCCAGCATCTTGCTGGTCCTTCGATGTGGGCCAGCAGAGACTGTGTAAAACACGACACAGCGAGGGCAAGCTGGACAAGGAGTATACCGTCTCGCTAGACAGCACCAGATCAGCTCGATTGGCAAGCCGGAGCGAGTCCCAGCCACCATAGAAGAAGCGGAGCTCAATTTGATGGCTCGCTAATGCATGCTGAAATTTGAGCAATAAGTCCTCGTCGACTTCCAATTCGCCCGGTTCCATCGCCGATAGCGAATGACCCAGCGTCTCCCTCCCTGAGGGCGAGAAGTACCATGTCAACAACAAGTTGGGAAGAACGACCTGTATGTTGGTAGAATGGTACGTACCAACGAAAGCACCTCTTGGTTGTAATCACACAAGGTCAATGTGCTCTTGCCTTTTGACGAGTGACGCGCACGCAAAATTCGATCCAGGATATAACAAGATGGGATGGCTGTGCCGCATCCGAGTTCCACCGTGTGACGACCGCTTGGCCAAGTAGCATCTTGGCTTGATACTGTCGTGAGCTGCTTGTCCAGCTCGGCCACTAGGTCCAAAGCACACTCCCACGTCTTGAGTCCGCCTTCATACACTCCGGGGATCAAGTCGCTTTCTGCATCGGCCACCTGACCGTCATTATGTATAATTTGGAAGCGCACATCGAACAAGTCCCGGCGAACTAGGGTAATTGGCTCACTGGTTTGAGTAATGAGAACGGGTGAGTAGGACAATTTCTCCGGTATACAGGTGAGCTACATTAGCCTGTAGTCTGCGTACCAATTCGCTCAAAAAAAGTTCTTTTGCAGATGTATTGCATGGGTCCTGCAATGGGGAAGTCTGCACTACTGAAGCATGCTCTGCAGGTGCACCTTCCTCGTCGACACAAAAGCCAAACGAGAACGACATGGCCGGAGCAGGTAAACTCACGGTGCATACTCCACATTGCTGCTCTCATGCTCTTAGCTGGGACTGACACCTCACCCACACCGGCGTGGATCGTGCGACATCATGCACCTATTCCTGTGCATACTGTAGCACTCGTAAATCATGGTCACATGCTTGTAGCAGGTGATGCCGAAGGTCGCGTCTCTGTCACGACGCTGTCGACATACCGTCCTATCGTATTTTGGCAAGCTCACCGCGGCGCAGTGCTTCGTGCTGATGCTTGGTCTGGGTATTTGGTTACTCATGGCCGTGATCACAGCTTGCGAGTGTGGAAAATGCCCGATGAGCTTGGATCTGTGGCTCTGTCCAGCAGCATGGCGAAAAATTTACCTGTGCCTACCATGCTCCATGAAATGAGTGTGAATACTCTCAATTACTGTGCATATGACATGTGCATACGAAACGAAGATACCTCGACACTAGATGGCTGGCTGGCGGTTCCGAACACACTTGAATCCGGATGGATTGACTTATACCACATACCGTCGAAACGGCGCATCATTGAGTCGCTCGGACGCCAGGCTGACATTCGGTCAGGCACAGAGCGACCAGCTACTGTTATGGCTCTTCAAATATGTATCCTACGTGATGTACTTTGGATTGTAGCTGGATATGAGGACGGCGTCCTACAAGCATGGACTATCCCAGCATCCTCTATGGAACCAACGCTTGTATGGACGCACAAAAGCCATGCTGAATCGATCATGGCGCTTTGCATTTCGCCCACGCGTGACAGTGTTTTGAGTTTGGGTGCCGACTATAATATAGTGCGCACTGCACTTCATCAAGATGCTGTCCCACACGTACAGCGGATTAAGCGACCCGGTCACGCTTGCGCAAGTGTACGATGGGATGGGCGGGTATGTGTACTCGGTGGATGGGACGCCTGTGTGCGGGTATTTACATGGCCATCACTCGAGCCCTTAGCCAAGCTCGCTTATCACAAGGACAGCATTTACGCCTTGTCTTTTGTACGCCATGATGATGTGCATGTGCTACATGCACATTTGGATGAGAGCAGCGATGAAGACGCTGAAGAAACATCAGCTTCGAATCAGCTCTTGCTGGCATGCGGAAGCAAAGATGGGCGGATTTCCCTGTGGAATGAAACATTTACAAAGACGCCTTGAGGGGCACCTTGAGAGCACATGTGCTGGTCCACACATGCACTGGTTGTCCGTGTTTATCTTGCAGCGTCGCTGAGCATCGCCATGCACCCAAATCCTCATACATTCCAGGCTTTGGTACGAACACACAGACACGGATAGGAATGGATGACCATGCCGGAACAGTGCCTTTGTGTGCTATACTTCCAAGCCATGTGATACCTGTGTTCGATGACACCATTTCGATAGAAAAGTGTAATGGCCACGGCGCCTCGTTGCGCACATGCAGCGTCATGGGACATACGAAAGGAGCTGTTTCCATTTGAATCGCGTTTATGGGCACGTAGATAGAGAGTGGCAAGACAACGTTTGCCCAAACTGATTTGCTAAGTCGTCCTTTCATTATGACTCGTTCACGAGCCGTCTCCTCATACATGGCCCGTTGAGGCGTATCAGACTTAAGTAGGAGGTTGAGTATGGCCATATCATCCACAGACGCATACTGGAAGCCCACACGAACGCCACAAAAAAGCGTGTCACCGAGTTTTCCATTTTCGTCACGCCAATGCACAGCCATATCGATATCATTGGGGTCCATGCATGGCAAGGCATGCACAATGTGCGGTGGAAGGTAGTCGAACTCGCTGGCCTGCCTTTGACGAGCCCAGACACTTCTCGAGGCAGTATATAATGACGCGTGATGTAAAAGACAGGCCGCAGGCGTATCGCCATGCTGCGACACGTGCACAGGAATAGGTGCCGGGGACGGAAGCGATTCTGATCCGTCGAAAAAGGCGTGCAATACACGCACAGTAGAGGCAAGGGTATAATTTGTCGGACTTGGCTGTAAACGGGCCAACGATGCCAATGTATCGCCTGGTGCAAGAAGAGCAGGCTGCATTGAGCTTACAGCTGATTTCCACAAGGGACTCACGAAAGAAATGCCCGTGCAGGTCACAGCTTTCGGCCCCACATTCGAAACATGAAATGCAAGCATGTATGCTGGTTGTGCCTGATCTGCGAGTTTGATATGGAAAGAGGCATTCATCATGGCTTGGGCTTGGATTTGCCGCGAAGCACGCACTTCAAAAGAACCATGCGTGGATGTGGCGTATTTGACATGCCAAGTGAGCGTGTGATTTCCTGGATCAGTAACATGCCAAATGCACGACATATCACAATGAGCACCAGCTGTCAGCTTAGGTAGTGCATGCTCCGATGTCGAAGGCGCAAGGAGCGATGGCAAAGACTCCGAGGGCGAGCTTGAAGCTAGCATGTTACATGGTGAGGTACTCATAGATGCAGATTCAATGTCGATCGAGCTTGTGTTAGTGATACGTACAGAGACAGGTACAATTTCACCAACCGTGACGTGAGAGGGTGCAGTCACATCGAGCTCAAGGCATGGCATGTCCTTAGAGACCCAAACCAATAACGATTTGTCGTGTGCGTATGTCCGCGAACGCCGCTGCTCGACGGTCGTTTGCAAACGTGGGCCGAGCTTATGGAGCGATTGTTGCACATGTAAAACACGAGACAGTGTGTAAGTGGCATGCGAGACGCGCGCATATCCGTCTGTGGAAATTCGGGCAGAGCATACAACGCATCTGCGCTCGTTGGGTTCCAAGATGAGGTCTTGCACAGGGGCATCCGCTTCGACAGGACTGGAAAGTCCTGTTCCATCCTGCTGTGCCCGGGAAAAGTGAAGACGCACGTCGGTCAATGATACGCGCACGCCGAGGGGATTGACAAGAAAAAGTTGGATGCGGCAAGGCTCGTTCACAGAAATGCACGGATTATCATTATAGCTTGAAGAAGGTCGTAAAATGCAGCATTTTTCAGCAACAATGAAAGGTGAAGGGAGTGACACACGGTGCTCGTGAGCATATTTAGCGACACTTTCGATTGCATGAAGATGTAGTTCGTCAATGGAAGGGAGACTGCCATGAAGAAGGGGTAAAAGGTACGAGAGTGCCTCGTCGATACGACCGCTGTTGTGCACGAGAAAAGCCATTTTAAAAAGAGCGTGATCATACAGTGATGTGCAGCGGGTTTTGTAAAAATTGGCTGCGCATGTATAGCAGCGTAGGGCAAGATGTTTCTGGCCGCACGCTTCATATTGAGAAGCGGCTTGCAGTAATGACGCAGCACTGCGCCGTATGTGAGGTCGCTCCATACGAAGGTAGGCCATGGAGGCTTGCTCTAGCAGTAGTGCACGCACAATTTCATCAGTGAATTGAGCTGCGCGGAACGAGGCCATAGCGACCATATCGTACTTTTGCATCTCGTTAAAAAGAGCTGCATAAAGGACGGATGCGCGCAGTGCATAAAATTCACCTGTGCGCAACTTGATGTATTCATCGCACGCACGCAGATATGCAGAAGGCGGGGGCAAAGGCCCCTTGCGCGACAAGCTCGCATGTAGCACCTGGGCTAGACCCAGCATTTCACTCGCACAAGCACTGTACATGGCTGCCTGATCCTCTTCATAGTCGCGATATGCGGCATCGTACATGGTCGATGCTAAACGATAATCACGCACATGCATTGCCAAATCACCAAGACGTCGCGTTTGCGACACAATTGAGTTGGCAGGGTATACACCATGGTTGAGCCTGGAGGTTAATGATCCGGTTGAGCTACGAGGCAGAAGCCATTTCCGACTTGCACCGAGCAAGCGTCCCGTGAGGCCAAGCCTTTGGGATGAAATGTGTTCGCCAAGATGTTGAACAGAGCGCTCCAAAAAAGGAACCAGGCTTTTAGTAATGAGTTCCCGAACATAAGACTGTAAGCGTTGAGCATCTTGCAATGACATATGCTGAGCTAGCGACGCGCCTTCCTTGGCGCATACACGCGAAGGCACTCTTTGAGCATTGTTCGTGTATAGCGCGTGCACCTCAGGAACAGGCTCACTAGCCGAGTTCACATGCACAATAGCACAGTCCAAGCCATAGGTCCGGCGCACCTCCTCGAACAATCCCATCGATCGGGACATGTCGGTTCCTAGAGCTGCCGTGTCGTGAACGACAAGATAGCATCGCAGTATATCTGATTCGACGAAGGGCTGCTTAGCGAACAAATCTGCCTTCTTTGACTGTTCGTACAGTCGCGCGAAAGCATTAAGTGGATCGGGGTTGTTGGATGATACTGCAAGTACCATAGCGCAAGGGTGTGACATGGTATCAAACGAGCTAATAGGCCGGTAGCCGTACAGGATCGAAGCAAAGCATGAAAAGGACTCATTTTGCTGGTGAAGCTTCTCATTCCAAGCCTGATACTCGTTTTCAGGAGGAACAAGAGGTAGGAGAGGATCACAGTCCTGAATCTCGCCATGAAAAAATCGCTGTACTGTGTCCAGCAATTTGTCGATGGGGACAGGCTCATTTCCAAGAATCAAAAATTCATCTAGCATATCGAATCGTACATGAAATCGGGGAATCATGCGCTGCTCCAGCTGGGAAGTACGGACGGTGACTGTGTTAGTTGTCATGTATCGTACCATTCTGTGAAGTACTTTCAAAGGGGCGAAGCAAGTCAGCAAAGCAAGAAAATCCATTTCTTACTGCAATTAAATTAGCATCCTGACAGCTCAGTACAGCAATACGCGGACTGAACGCCCTATGCACAGAGTCGGCTCCCATGCGCGCCTAGCAGCGACCCTGTTGCCAGAGCCAGGGGAGTAGGACGCGCGTCCCCAATTTCCCTATTTACACGTGGGGCCACGTGTATACTCCGCTTAAGCAGGGCCAGGCAGCATAATGTTGCCGGATGGTTCTCGGTCGGTTTTGAGCAGCCATCATGCCTGACAACGAGCCAGCGCCCGTTACAGAGGACAACCTGGCCAAGATAAATGGCAAAATTCTTGTTGAAGAGACTGAGGAGAAGGGAAATTCGAGTCCATCAGTCTCTGTCAAAACGAGTATGTCGCTTTCCCAACGAGCTATGGACTCCATGTCATCAATGGTCGTGCGGTCCATCATCGCTGTCAACGATGAGCCCATCAGGCTTCCAACCAAAAATCGAAAAGCACCGCTCTCTGTTGCAACAACAGCTGTCAACTTCCGAGGGTTCGTGCAAAAGTCGGGTCCCCTATTTGTGTTCCAGGATGCTGTGGAATCCACCCTCATGTGGGATGATTGGCCATGGACGACCCTGTGGATGGGCATTTGGGCCGTCGTGTCATTGTACCCGCGTCTTTTTCTCTGTGTTCCGCCTGCCATCGCTTTAACCATTATGTGCAATACATATTTTATACGTTTTCCTTTAACTCACGAAGATCGCAACAAGGCCCCGTGCGATGCCTTACGCGCTTCCTTTAATGTACCAGACATGCTGCGCGATGAGCCAAGAGCCCCTCCTATTGAGCCTCGACCTGTTAAAGAAGGTGAGCTCAAGTATTTCATGCATATGCGGGACATCCAGAATATGATGCGACTTATCATTGACGGTTATGACAATATCTCACCGGTCGTCAAATATCTTAACTGGTCTGATGTGCCACGCACACTTCGTATATTTCAAATATGTATTGTGGCATTGATTGCAGCATACTTTGTCGCACCTTTGATTCCATGGCGTCTTGCTGCCTTTTTTGGAGGTGAGCTCGTTCTTGTCGCGCATCATCCATGGCTAAAGCCAGCTATGGAAGCTGTGAAGAAGCAGTCGAGAGATTCACCTAGCCGATTTAAGTCTCTTCAGCGTCAGCATCGGTTTAAGCAGCGCCTCATTGATATGCTAGATGAAGACCGATTGCCCGAGTTTGTGTGGCAGCGCGGATGGAAAGATGTGGAAATGTTTGAAAACCAACGCTATCAACCTGGTCGCCGAAGTGTCTCAAGTGATTTGAATTGGTCTTCACGTCATCTTCGGGCTGACGAACGTCGGCCATGGACCCGGGGTATCGATGGTTATTCTGTCGATATCACGGCTCCGAGTGACTTCCCCCTTCGTGCCGATGATGTTGACTATCAGCTCGACGAAGGGTATGAATGGATCGAGGGAGAAAATTGGAGAATTGACTGGGGTGGGGCCTGGAGCTCCGTTGGTGTGGATGATCATGGCTACGTGTACACGGACGCATCGTGGTGCCATCCGGCACCCTATGCCTATGGCACTGATGAATCTGCGCCCAAGTCGCCATTTTATTGGTCTCAAGATGAAGATGAAAATCAATCTACCGACATGGACTCTGACTTAAGTGCTCTAGCCGTCACACGACGCCGACGCTGGCTTCGCCGTGCAGTGCGTGTGAACAACTCTGGGTCTTCGAAATGTGGAGTGATGCCGATGGGCACTTAGACTCTTAAGCGAAAAACGCGGCTAGATTCGGGCCGACAGTGTGCCTGACGCACGTGCCAGGATCGGCGGTTTCGGTCCAGACTTAGCCACTTGCGTGCCACCTATTTAAAAGTGACCATCAAAGTCACCTTGACTTCAGATTACCACGACCATGACTTGGGAGAAGCCTCAATTGTCGGAAAAGCACGCTAATGTCATTCGTGCCACTTTGCCTCTGGTAGGTCAGCATATCAATGAAATTACTAGTCTATTCTACAAGACTATGTTTCAGAATCACCCTGAATTGATCAAAGACCTTTTCAATCGTGGCAACCAAAAGCAGGGCGCCCAACAAAAGGCCCTGGCTGCCTCGGTGGCTGTATTCGCGTCAAAGCTTGTGAATGAAAATGAGGAGCTTCCTGCACATCTCTTCTCGCGCATTGGACACAAGCACGCTGCATTGGGTATCACAGCGGACCAATACCAGATCGTGCACGATAACTTATTCTATGCCATTGTCCAAGTGCTTGGTGCTGATACGGTGACTGCGGAAGTCGCTGAGGCTTGGGACCGTGTCTATTGGCTCATGGCCGACATGCTCATCAAGTTTGAGAAAGGACTTTACGACGAGGCGGGTGTCGAACCTGGTAAGGTGTTCCGCCAGGTCAAGGTTGTTCAGTCTGACAAGTTGACAGACGATGTAACTTTATTCAGCATCGAAAGCACTGATGCGTCCAAGCCGTTACCAGCTCATAAGCCGGGTCAGTACATTTCCGTGCGTGCTCGTCTACCAGATGGCGCTGGACAGTTGCGTCAGTATAGTCTCGTGGATGACGGCGTCAAAGCAGGTCGTCTAAGTTTCGCTGTCAAGGCTGTCACCGCTACCGAAAGTGCACCAGCAGGTGAAGTATCGAACTGGCTTTCACAAAATGCCCGAGTTGGCACGGAGCTTGAGGTTTCTGTGCCATTTGGCGATCTGGTGTTGAATACCGCGAGCTCCGCACCTGTTGTGCTCGTTTCTGCCGGTATTGGTGCTACCCCTATGATGGGTATGCTTTCGCGCCTTGTGCACGACAAGTCTGAGCGCCAGATCATTGTCCTTCACGTCGATAAGACAGCTGCTACGGATGCGTTCGCTTCGCAGGCCAAGCAGCTCGTTTCGAAGCTCTCCAACTGCCGCTTCCATTCTTGGTATGCAGAGGGCACTTCTGATGGTACCACGACTGTCGGTGAGAAGCTCAACCTTGGCAAAGAATCCTTGCCAAAGGATGCACTCGTCTACCTGTGTGGCTCGACAGAATTTCTTCAGGCGGCTGCCAAGGATCTCAAGGAAACTGGCATTCCTGGGGACAACGTGCAATTCGAGCTTTTCACGCCAAACGATTGGCTCATTAGTTGATAGACGCGTCTATGTGCATTTAAGCACTAGTGCTAGCGCCACCTCTCATTGTAATGTGTAATGCTTTAAACACCGTTCAGTGTCTCGTTCTGGTTTCTCGCAGTCGTACAAATCAGCTAATATTGCTATTCTATGTTTAGCCAGTAACATACTGTATCTTTTTGAATAATATGAACAAAATATGATCATTTAATCATCGAAGGTCATTTTCTTACCCGTAGAAGGGGCAATAGCTCCAGAACGGGCGCTTCCGGACGCGGAGCGGGCACCACCGGCACGTCCTCCCCAACCGCTGTCGCGAGGACGACCAGAATTACCACCACGAGGTGCGCCACGCGAGGAGTTGCTGTTATCACGCTTGCCAGCAAAGTCAATGCGAATGGGACGGCCGCCCAAAGCTTGACCATTCATGGCTTCCAGTGCCTTGGCGGCATTTTCTTCTGAAGTAAACTCCACATACCCAAAGCCCTTGGGACGGCCAGACTCGATCTCTTTCGGAAGACGAACACCCGCTACTTCCCCAAACTCGGCAAATGCATTCCAGACATCGTCTTCTGTCAATGCCCAAGCAAGACCGCCGATAAAAAGCGTGTTGGAAGGTGCACTCAGCTCATCCTTAAAGTGTTTGGCACGAGATTCGACACGCTCCTGAGGGCCACGAGGAGGTTGCAGATCCACACGAAGAGCACGGCCATCAAGTTCTTTGCCATGAGCTTCCTTCGAAGCACGAAGCGCTTCAGCTGATGTGGAAAAGTCGACGTATCCAAAGCCACGACTACGACCGGAGTCACGATCGCATTGCACACGTGCATCAAGTACGGTACCGTATTGCTCGAATTCACTCCTGAGCCAGTCATTGTCGACATTCCAGCTCAGCTGGCCAACCCACAGGGTCTTGATACCTGTATCTTCCGACTGATCGACCTTGGACTTTTTCGTGGTTTTCTGCTCTTCCATTTCATCTGACTTGCGCTTCTTGTCGCTAGTCTTCTTGGACTCTGTACTCTTATCCGACTCAGATTCAGAGTCCGAGTCCGAGTCTGAATCCGAGTCTGAGTCTGAGTCTGAGTCTGAGTCTGAGTCTGAGTCTGAGTCTGAATCCGAATCCGAGTCCGAGTCTGAAGATTCAGATGAGTCAGAGTCTTCAGTAGAGTTTTCCTTTGAGGACTCATCATCGGAGGACTCTTGATCGTCCGAATCCTCGTCCGAGTCAGAACTTTCTTGCTTTTTCGAGTTCTCTTCTTCAGAGTCATCTGAATCGTCTGAGTCAGAGCTCTCAGACTTTTCTTCTGATGTCTTCTTGTCATCATCGTCAGAGTCATCTGAACCAGAGTCATCTGAATCATCTGAATCAGAGTCGTCAGAATCAGAGTCATCAGAATCAGAGTCATCAGAGTCCTCTGAATCATCTGAATCGGAGCTCTTAGACTTTCCTTTCGATGCATTGTTTTCATTCTCATCTGAGTCATCGGAATCAGAATCGTCTGAGTCTTCAGAATCGTCAGACTCATCAGAGTCGTCTGAGTCAGAGCTCTCAGACTTTTGCTTCGATGATTGCGCTTCGTTGTCGCTTGAATCATTGGAATCAGAGTCGTCGGAGTCATCAGAGCTCTCTGAATCATCTGACTCATCGGAGTCGTCAGAATCATCTGAATCTTCAGATTCCGGACTTTGTTGCTTCTTTTCAGAGGGTTTTTCGTCATCGTCGGAGTCATCAGAGTCGGAATCGGACTCTGAGCTCGAACCTGACTCATTTTCGACATTCTTTTTTGATTCATCGCTATTGTCCGAGTCGTCAGAGTCGCTCGAGTCTTCTTCAGAATCATCTTGTGAGTCGTCATCTGAGTCGTCCGAGTTATCATCTGAATCATCTGAATCGCTAGATTCATCAGAATCATCAGAGCTACTAGAGCTTTCAGAATCAGAGTCGTCAGATTCCGAGTCTTCTGAATCAGATGAATCTTCATCCATCGGCTCGGGCTTTTTCGACTTCTTAGAGCTACTCTCAACAGAAGAAGAAGCCTTCTTCATTCCTTTCTCTTCATTCTTCGGCTTGACATCGCTTTTAGGCGCAGCCTTTGCCGACACAGCGGCAGATTTGTCTTTTTTGCCCATCTTGAAACGAAGATGGCGGCGATGAAGCAAAAAAATTTCGACAGATACTTTTTTTCAAGAAAAATATTCGTATGATGACTAATCTAACGTGGAGGGCTATTGATCGAACACCAAGGGTCGCCGTGGAGGAATCGAGGGTGCAGGACAAACAAGAGCCGGCATACCTGTACCGACTGTCTGCGCAGGATTGCCCATGATAATACACTCACTTACACCAGCGATAGAGTCGGATTTTCCATAAAGTGCAGCATCGAACAAGTGATCTGTAGTTTTCTCAAATGACGCAAGCATAAGGACTGAATCCTTCATCTTTGCCACACCGAACCTTGTGATACCCAAAACTTCACCTTTGTACGTCATGACGTCGGCCAAGAGCATGACGTGACGAGGATCAATGGACATACCATGACTGGCCATAGTGTAGTCGATTTCACGGTAGATAGAGTTACGAGCGGCCTCAATACCCAAAACTTGTTGCATTTCCATCACGTGGTTCGTATATGTTTGTGTTCCAACCACACCTTCAGTAGTCATGACTTCGCGTAGACCGTAGCCTTCGACTAAAAGCTTTCTTTCGTTCTTTTCATCGCTGATTACAGCACGGCTTGCATTTGGAATGCCCTTAATAACGACTTTGGGAAGCTGCCGCTTGAGGTGTTTGAGAGAGTAGTAAACATCCTTCTCCTTCTCATCTGAGTGGATATAAATGTGCAAAGCGTTCTGATTTGGCTGTACGATTACGCGTTCCTCTTTGATCTTCATGCGAGGCATATTCACGATGGCGCGCTTTATATCGTCCAGAGTAACCTCAAGCTGCAGCTTTTGGATGGCGTCCATGTCAATTTGCACACCTAGATATGTATAATTTCCCGCCCATACCTCTTCGATGACAGATGCGATATCGCCCAAATAGGTCTTTTCTATACGACCTTTGACGATACGAGCTGCCCGCTCATTTTTCTCACTCACAAGCTTGGCTGCAATAATCGGTGTATTGATAGCTTTGGCAGCATTGATGATCTCTTTGATACGTGGTACACCCAGCGTCACATTCATAGATGCAACACCAGCAAAGTGGAACGTCTTTAAAGTCATTTGAGTACCAGGTTCACCAATTGACTGAGCACCCACTGCCCCCACTGCCGAGCCAGGCTCAATCTTAGCGCGCATGTACTTTTCCCAGCATAAATGCAAGAACTCGCGGATGGTCGCCTCAGAGACACGCGCCTTGTTTTCCACAATGGCACGCTGGGCCTCATCAGCGCCCAGAGACAAGTCTGTGTCAGCATCAAAGTCGCCGTCGCGAGTCAATGCCGGGTACATGCCGTACACTTCACGCGTACGAGCCATGTGCTTGGCAATTTTATCATGGCAAAAGTCGCGCACCTGCTCGATATACTTGGCAGTACACAGGCGCTGGAATCGATCTTCAGAGAGCGCCTCATCGACCATGTTCATGACTTCGTATGGCAGAAGGTAGCGGCTGGGTATATCAGCCGTTTTCGCAGCAGCATGAAGGAAAGTGCGATGGTATTCAACTGGAAGAGCATTGCCCTCAAGTTCAGCAGGATCCAATCCGTCGTCGCCATACAGGAACTGCACGACACCGCCTTCGGAATTGCGAACGGAGAAGTCGTAGTGAGTCGACAGATCTTCGAGCGCTTTCATCAGTCGCCGCTGCATGTAACCCGTTTCAGCGGTCTTGACGGCTGTATCAACCAGACCCTCACGTCCACTAATAGCATGAAACAGGAACTCGGTAGGCTCCAGGCCTGAGAAAAAGCTGTTGCGCACGAACCCTTTCGATGGTGGATCCTTGGATTTCTTCGGGAAATGTGGTAGCGAGCGGTCTTGGAATCCATTTGGTACTCGTGATCCAGAGATGATTTGTTGTCCGACACATGCGACCATTTGGGCCACATTGATCTTGGATCCTTTGGAGCCGCAAACGGACATGAGAAGGGCCGCATTGTGCCGGCTCAGCTCTGTCATGCAAATTTCACCGACATCACTGCGCACACTTGAAAGGACGCCCGAAATCTTGCTTTCAAGCGTCTGCTCCTGATTGCAACCGGGCAAGTTTTCAAGCTTGCCGCGCTTAGCCATGTCGATGAGATCCGAGCATTGGCGGTACGCTTCCTCCACGTGCTGGTCTTTGGTCTTGCGCAGGCGATCGCCCGGTGTGACATCACCGATACCTAGAGAGAAGCCTTGGTTGGAAAGCCATCGAGCGCATGTTTTGGCGAGGCGATTCATAGCAGCCACGGTGGCATCTGGTCCATAGTCGCGCAAAATTACGCCAAATACAGAATGCTTGTTACCATCGCCAACCGTGGCTTTATCCATGACACCACACAGTACTTCGCTGTTTTGGATCACAAGGTACCCGTCGTTAGGGGACATTTCTTTGGGATGACCATCACGCGGCTTTTCAAATGTGCGACATCGGGCTTCTAGGTTGACAAGCACCGACGAAGACTTGTTCGGGCGGATGAGCGTACTAAAAAGCTGTTTGCCCGTCCAAAGACGCACGGGTTTTTGAATAGCCGGGGGCGGGATATCAATGTGCAGTGTAGCATCACCAAAGTACGAGCATAACTGTACAAACTGCGCGCGAGTAAAGAAGCGGTCGCGGCGAGATATAAGGTAAGAAGCAGTGATGAAGTCCTGGATAGCAGCAATAATAGGCTCTCCGTTCCGCGGCGTTACGAGATTGTGCCGAACACCCATAAGCGTGAGCGCCTCTGTTCGCGCCTCTTCCGTCTGAGGGACATGCATGTTCATTTCATCACCATCAAAGTCGGCATTGTATGGGTTGCACACACATTCGTTCAGACGGAATGTTCGCCATGGCCGGACCTTGACGCGGTGGCACATGATCGAAAGCTTGTGCAGACTCGGCTGTCGATTGAACAGCACGATATCGCCATCGCGTATATGTCTTTCGACAATGTCTCCCACACAGAGATTGGCGGCAATGTCGTCCCGCATGCCAGGGAACTTGAGAAAGCGCTTGAAACCATCACGACCGTTGACGTGGTAGTTGGCGCCTGGATGTGTATCTGTACCGTTGCGCACAGCCGCGCGCATCGCTTCGATATTGTGCGCAAAGACACGTTCAGGATATGTGAGAATCTTGGCGACGCGTTCCGGCACGGCGATTTCGTCGATGGCCAGGTTCGGATCAGGTGAAATGACGGTTCGACCGGAGAAATCGACACGCTTGCCGCTCAAGTTACCGCGAAAACGACCCTGCTTACCCTTGAGGCGCTGGCAAAAGCCACGTATGGGCTTGTGCCCACTCATCGGCGGTACGCCGGGCATTTCCGAGTTGATGTACAGAGCCACACTGAGCTGAAGAAAGTCCCATTGTTCCACCAGCTGGGCCGTCGTCGTGCCTTTGCTGCCTTTGGTCAGACCAGACTTGATAATATTGTTCGTAAAGACAATCTCGGTCAGCTTCACGGTCAGATCATCCTCGTTGGTAGCGCCATCCTGAGCCACGCTTGGGCGAATGCACACTGGCGGCACGCAGATATACTGCCAGATATACTCCTCTGGGCGGCCGAACTGCGGTTTGAGTCCTAGCAGCTCGCAGTCTTCGTCGGAGATGCGGCGGAACAAGTCGAGTACGCGCAGCGGATTCAAGTCTTCCTGTGCTTTGTTCAGGTGAGGCGCCAGTTCGCCGTGGCCCATTTGGACGGCGGTCGTAAACGTCTTGCGGAAATCCAGTTGCTCTTCTTCGGTCTTTTTTTGTCGAAACTTCTCGTGGACGATCTTGAGCACACCTGCCTTTTTGACCGTGCCGTTGGTCGAGCCACAATGTGGGCAGTAAAGGACTTTGCGCGCCGCTGTGTTCACGGCCTTGAATGTCTGGGTGCGCTGCAAGTTCTCGAGGCCTGGCCGACGGAAGCGACGAAGAAAGCGACGGCGATCTGGCTCCTCAAGTAAGACGCGTGAACACGACTTGCACACCATCTGGAGAATACTCACAATGTGCTTGAAGAAGCCGACGTGGAACACGGGCAGGACCAATTTGATGTAGCCATAATGGCCCACACAGTCAGCCATGCGGTGACCACATGTCTCACAGGTGCTCACTTTGTCGCTCACGCCCATGCGCCGGTCGAGCACACCGCCTACTCGTGGCTGCCGATCAGGCAAGTTGTAAATGTCGCGTGTGACCACTTCGAGCTCAGCCAGGTTGACAATCTCTTGTTTGGACATGACGCCGAACTGGATGCTCTTGATTTTTTTGGGCGCATCCTGCACGACGAGCTCTTTCATTTTCGTGGGCAAGCGCAAGCAGCGTCGACCGACGATGTGGCGCTGCCCGTCGTCGCAGGAAAAATCGCCGCGAGCTCAAAAAATCCATGCTTTGTCAGCCCAGGCACAGCAGCGCCTCTGTCCTTGTCCCCGGATGGACGACAAACCAGGGCCGCGAGTAGCCCATGCGCTACTGACACAGGCAGCAACACAGGCACATGCTACGCCATCGCTTCTCGATGACATGGCTGCAGTGACCCAAGTGGATCCCATCGAGGCACCTGCGTGGGCCCACGTCCTCCTCCAGGCGGTAGCTGGTCATGCGCGCGATGTGGCCGTGGTCATGGGGTTCGTGTGCCTGTCGCAAGTGCCGTTAGCGGCGGCGCTAGTGGACCATGGCATCGTGGACGCCGTATTGGCACATGCAGAATGTGACGAAGATGCCTGTGCAGCGGCGCATATGCTTAGTGAAGGTGCATCCCACGCGCCGCTGCGGTCTCAATTGGCCGCTCGAGAGGCAGTTGCACAATGGCTCGCCTCCCAGTCAGAGGCGAGTGCACCGCTGCGCGCTATTATCGATCTCGTGCACATCAAGCTCGCCATACAGTCCGACAAGGCCTTGCCAGACGACGTATGCTGCGCTACATGGGCGTCCACCATTTCGTTTCTAGAGACAACGCCACCTCCAGCGCAGGTCTTGGTGCCTCTGTATTTTGAGCCGGTGTACACGGCCTATGGAGATGCGCTTGAATCGCTCTACTACCTCGTATCGCGGCCCGCCCAGCGTGTCGCCCTCAGCGAGCGAGGAGCCACGCTGCGAAAGCTGGGCACGCTCTTAGACATGCCCAAAAAGTCGCTTTTTCCGGCGCGCGACGCTTCTGGCTCACAAATGTCCGTATACAGTGATAAGGACGCTCCTACACCACTTGCTCCTGCGCATGCGTTCGTGATTGTGTCGATTCTCACGACCATGACGGCATACTTGCCCCAGCGCAGCGCACAGGACCAACATATCCATGCTCTCCGCCGCTCGGCGATGCAAAAGGCGGGGCAGGACGTGCAGGATGACGATGCCGATGAGCGACTCCAGCCTGCTGCTGTCAAGCGCCGGGTACGTGCCCTAGTCGATGCGGACATCGTGCCACGCCTCGTTTCTCTCGCGACACAGCCGCAGCCTGAACAGCTGCGTCAAGCACTGTCGTCTTTGTTCCTAGCGCTTGTGACCGAACAGGATGCGGCCTTTCGTGGGCGTCTCATACAGCAGGGTCTCAGCCGAGCGCTGCTCGCCCAGGCACAGCATGTGTATACCCAGGAGGAGACCGGCAACTTGGTGCCGCTACAAGCTCTGGCCAAACTGAGTGTGTCCACAGATCCAGCGCTCTTGTTCGGCTTAGACGGCACACCCGCGCGTGCAGCAGCATACCTTGCCGTCTTATTTCTCGCGCCCTCCGCGACGCTGCTGCAGATATTCGAGGCGACATTGGCGCTCACGAACCTCGCTAGCATGTCGCCGGCGATGGCGTCGTGCGTCGCACACGCCAAGTGTGCATCCTCTGAGCATGCAGATGTGCAGGCAGCCATTACACCTATGTTTCTGCAGTACGAATCGGACATGCTCCGGTGTGCACTGCTCGAGCTGCTGTGCAACCTCGCTCAGGATGAATCGACGTTTATCTACTGGTCTGGTGAGGACCAAGTTTCGTCCGACGAGACGTCAGAAGAAGTCATGCGGTTGCATACGCCGTACGGTCGCATCCGATTTCTCCTGACGCTTCTAGACGTCTCGGATGAGCATGTGCCGCTCCTCAAGGCCGTCACGGGCCTGTTAGCCACGCTATCGTCCTCGCCTGCAACATGCGAGCTGCTGGTTCGCATGCCGCCCGAGTCCATTCATGCCCTCGTGGAAGTTCTCACGTACACGTACGCCTCACCTCTAGCCATGTACGAGCTAGCCCTCCGAGTTATGACGATCATTTCAAGCCTCACGCAGTACGCCACCTGGCTGGGCCCGTCGCGCTCCGACCAAGTTCGTACATGCCTTTCGCGCCTCCTTCCCGCTGTACGGCAATTTGTGCAGGCGCAGCACAAGGCAACCTCTATGGGACCACTCCAAAAACAGGTACTTGCCGTCGCCCTCGACATTTTCCAGACGATTACTTGATGCGCACGGAAACCGTGGGCACTTCTACATCCTCACCGTTCAGATCGTCAGCCATGATCTCGATACTGAGGTGCCGCACATGCGGCTCAACCGGCTTCTTCGTGACGTGCTCGACCAATTCACGCAAAGGCATGGGCAAACGCTCCTCCTTCTTCTTGGGCGGCATGAAATCAGCGTACAGCATCGCCATATTGCCCGACACGAGCGTGACCTCCAGGCCATGTTCACGACGGAAGTACTCGAGAAAGTCCCGCAATGGCATATCCTCGACGTCAAAGCGCGACCACAGCGTCCATTCCCGGTCATTGTACTTGTGCACCGGTGCGGCAATGGGATCACTGAATGCGATGAAGGGCAGCGCCAAGTTCACGAAGGCATTGGAGTACGACTCAATATCGCGCTTGTTGTCCATCAGCTTGTACATCTCCAAATTCACCAAACCCGTAACGAGCGCCGTAGTCGTGGCAATCGCAGGAATAATCTTGCCGGCAATGCCCTTGGTCGTGTATCGGTCGACCGGCTCGATTTGATAGTTGGTGGCACGCAGATTCGAGGCCGCCGTGACAAAATCGATGTGGTGATTCGTGTCGTCGTCTTTTTCAAACTCGGCCGGCGTCAGACGATAGCCTGCCATGGAAGCAGGCGCCGGCAGACTCGAAACAACCTCTTCCAGACTCGCCTGGTCTTCCGCTGCGTTCGTGCTTTGGCCAGGCGCCGGATCATTGTCGTTGATCTGTACCTTGGCCTCTTTCGGCACAAACTCGGGCACCTGGACTTGAGACGCCACCTGAGCGATGTGTCCCACATCCGTAGAGCCATTCAGGCCATAGTTGAAGGCATGCAGGTTCGCCGCCGCCACAATGTAAGCCATGTGCAGCTCATTGTGAGGATCAAAGACCAGAGGCGACGGCGCACGCTTCGGACCACTCCAGAATGGCTGTCCTGTCGTGGTCTTGGCATCGTGCGGCAGATTGAAAAGAAGTTGCTTGATCATGTTGACGTAGTTCTCTTCAAACTTGAGACGAGCCCATACAATACACGCGTCAAATGACTGAGGACGAGCATCAACAAGGTATTCTTTGATCTGCTCGACCTGCTGTCCGTATCCAGAGTCGCCCGACGATGAGAGCGACGTTAAGTAGTCACTCTGCGACAGGTACTGGTTTACATTCGCCACAGGCTTCTGGAACAGCTCATCGAATTGCTCGCGAGCCCATTGTATTGTGTGCTCGATCTGATTCGGGAAGTTCTTGAGGGTGCACACTGGAATCGACTTCTCCGGCGGGTCATGCGACGACGCATACGACTCGGTCAGATCGGGCACGACGACCTGGGTGTTGCCCTTGGTGCCGAGTGTCCCTGACTCGAGGAGTGGCTTGCGGAAAAACACACAGCGACTGTCCATGTAGTTGCGCGCCGCCACATTGTCCAGCGCATTGGTCACGCCGTCAATCTGGGCAAAGAAATCCTGGTCGTATAAATCCTCAGTCTCAGGTCCCACACGCTGCTGGAACGTCTTGATCTTTCCTGACAGGTCAGGGTTCATTGCCGCCACAGCAGCAGCGGCTGTATCTGCCTTAAATTTGCCCACATCCTGAGTACGGAAGAGAAATTGGCGGTTTAGGTTGCTTTTTTCAATCGTGTCGAGATCCGTCACATAGATCTGGCCCTGGGGACCCGCACCAAGACCCATCATGCTCCAATTCTTGAGCATTTCGCAGCCAATAGCTCCGCTTCCAACAAGAAATTGGCGTGTGTTTCCAATGCGCTCCTGGAACGTCTTGCCGAATACGGCGATTTGACCGTCGTATCGCGATTGTTGCGGCGAGAATTCAGATTCGGGTAGGTTGGGCACGTCTTTAGGCAGCGCCTCGAGCACATCAGCATACATGTGCTGCATCAGAGGATGGAACTTGCCACTGCACGCCTTAAGTACTTCTTGTGCCACAAAACCACCGATGAATGCCACCATAGGCGAAAGATCACCCGTCGCCTGGTACGAGAGCTCGGTGAGAATCCAGTTCGAGAGCTTTGTAGCTTCTTCACCTTCAGGTAGCTGGTTTCGAGACTGCATGATGGCGTGGGCCAAAGCAAGTACGGCGTTTGCGTCATCGGCATTGCGTGGGCGAGGTGAGTGGCCGTTCTTTTCTTCGAACGCTGACAGTGCCTCGAATCCAATGTGCAAGATCAAAGACCGATCTATCTTGGCAAAGTCAGAGTAGAGAAATTCAGGTGCCTGCTGACTCTCACGCAACGACTTAAAGTTGAGTATTTCAGGCATCTTGACTTGCTTGAATATACCGCCACCCCTGTACTCGCCAAATGATCTCGTGTCTCCAATCGTGAATGTGTAAGGACCCTTGACAGTGACACGGCGAGGCTCGATGCCATTCAGCTCCGACATGCCCTGCACCTCGGTGAATGTGACATAATCGCCATCTTGCAAGCCATGGCGCTTCTCATCGATCGTCGTGACCAGGCCTTCCTCATCTTGCGTGACGGACACAATCATACTATCCAATGGCTGCTCGCCGTTGGTATCCTTGCACACGAAGTTGGAGCCAAAGTCATTAAAAACCGTGCCGAACAAGCCACGCACATCGGCTGCAATAAAGTGTGTCGAGGTGTTATGCGTCAAGTCGTTCACGCGCAGCTGTTCATTCAATGGTGTATGCGTCAGTACAACGACCTTGAATGACTCCAATGTGGCCTTGTCCAGCGAGGGGACATCCAGCACCTTGATGGGCACGTATGAGTTGAGCTCAGAGAGGCGTGAAGCTGTAGCTGACGCGCGCGTCACCCCAGGTTGACCCACATCCTCGCTTCGCAGAAAGAATTGAGAGCTAAGGTCGGCCACGGAGACGGGGGCGGGGTCGTACAATGTCACACTCTTAACGCCAGCCAAAGCGATGTTTTTCGCGATCTCGGCGCCAAGGCCGCGCAAGCCCACGATGAGCACATTGCTCGAGGACATTTGTCGCATGGCATCGTGTCCAAGCACGTATAGCTGCCTGCTGTACAGCGACTCGTCAATCGTATGTTGAGACATGACAGCCGTGAAAAGCCAACGTATCGACACGCTAACCGCCACGCCACACGCCCTACGTGGGTGGTTCCGTGCATGACGTGTGCTTATGTCATCATATAAGGTGTGTGGCGCCGACGACAATTTTTTTGGGTTGTGGGTCGCCGCCAAGCGATTTGACGGGGCGATCTGACTGGCCTGTCCACCAGGAATCATAATCGCTCCGCGGCACCCTATTCTCGTCACCAGAGCCATTTAGGGCCGTCGTCAAAGAAGATGGCACGAAACGAACATCCGAATGGTTCAGAGTCATCGCCTGTCTCACCCCCATCAGGGACTACCCCACGGCCCATGACCCTCTCGTTGGACGATATTAGCTCGCCGATAGAACAAGAGAGTGATATGGGTGGTGCCCCGCCAAGTCCAAGCACACTTACCGATATCATTCTGTCTTTGCACGGCTCTCTCTACGGTGCGAAGCGCCAGATTTGCGAGATTCATGAAATGGTCCGGCGATATTACGACAGCAATGCAGTATTTGACAGTCCGCTGGTTTCAGCGCATGGCCGTGATCGCATCATTGATCAGTTTGTGTTAGCATTTGCGCTGCCGCTTCTTCATGTGCGCTCAGAGCTACGTGATGTGATATGCAGTGACTTTGAGTTTGATGGCACCCGGGCCGGTATCATTCACCATACCATCACTGTCACATTGTTCCCTAATTTATTCGGCTTGCCGACTACCTCGTCGAGTCAGGACTTGTTCACTCCAGGCACAGCCACGAGTTTTGGGGGAAATACGCCTCTTCCGTACTTTAGCAATCATCCTATGTCGGGGGGTGAGACGTCAGGGCATTCCGTTCGCCGGCGGAGCTCGCTGCAAAACTTTGTGAGCCCACGAGGTTCGAGTACACCGCAGGATCTGAATCGGTCCTCGTCTATCTCTTCGCTGCGAGCTCGGGCACTTGCGGGGGGCGTTTCGCCATCGCACTTGCCGCGCCCCCTGTCTCTGGGCCCCAGTGCCTTAGAATTTCTTGCATCGTCGAAGGCACAAGACGATTCTGAGACGTTGCCCTCGCCGCCTGTGCCTTCCATGCCGGTGGATGCAGCGAAGAAGCATTGGAATGCCCCGCCGGGGCTGGGACGAAGATCACTATTTGCGCTGATCCGAGATGTCTTGTTTCCGTCGGATGCGCTTCGTGCGATGTTTTCGATGGAGCTGAGTCTGTTCAGCCGACTCGAGTTTAACGAAATGGGTCGCATTGTGCGACATGAGGACACATGGAGTGTGCGGGAATTGGTGGTCGGTATACTTCCCTTCTTTTCTCTATGTACGTATAGTCGGCTAACATCAGTCTACAATATCCAGCGCTTTATCTTCGGCTTGTTTGTGTCATGGTGGGTTCGGTTCCGTCAAGAGACCTTGGCGGCATCCTAGGGGGTTGTGACCCGGGGGAGAATGTGGAGGTGTTCGTCTAGGTGGGTGGATGTTGGCGGAGAATCTAAGTCGTGTTGCATCACATGTACATAAGTAAAGGGCAGGTTTCGCTCCTTCCTTCCACCCCCCCTCTCTACGTACCAACAGGCTTGGTGCACGGTCTCCCCTTGTTTCACTCCCCTTCCATCTGGCACTGGTTGTCTTGTCATCTTTTCCATTTCACGACGTCATGAACCTTTTTACGACGGTCCTCCTTGCCCTGTCCGTGGCATCGCTCGGCACAGCGATGCCCGTTGAGAACCCCGGTCAATTTGCCTCGAGTTTGTCGGCTGGTCCGACGAACGTGGTGGATAGTTATGGTGGTGGTATCGGTAACATTCCCAACCTTCAGTTCTCGCGCATGAAGCAGCATGGTGACGGCCAGAATCCGATCTTTGTGGACGGAGAGCCCATTCGCCTGGCTGGCCACGCTGCGCCGAAGAGTTCGAGTACGTCGAACGAAAGTGGTGTCAAGACTGTGTATCACAATAACAACCTGGGTGTGAGTGTGCCGACCCTCGAAGAATTTAACAGCCGTGGCAAGGCGCAGGCCGTCTCGCTGCTGAAAAAGCAGACGCGAGGCAAAAGCAGTATTTCGCCGCAGCAAAAGTCGGTGATTCAGCAGCGTCTGAATGCGCTCACGTCGTCCGATGGTGCTAGTGCGCGCTCTGCGTATGCGCACCATACTCACGCGCCGCTGCATCACAAGTCGGCTCAGCACAAGAAGGGACCCAAGCGTCTACATGTGTCGAAGAATGGCAAGTCGGCGCATGCGTCGAGGCGCTCGAGTTCTGCTGGCGTTCCGCGGCCGTCGTCCGTGACGCTCAACAAGCAGCAGGAGCGCCTGCTCAAGTCGGCGTCTAAGTTGGTCGAGTCGATGGTGAAGCGGCATGATGGCCGCGTCTTTGAGGCCATCGAGTCGGTATCTGACGACGGCTCGTCCAAGACGTCGTCGGCATCGAGTACAGATGCCCCGGTGACGGGACACTCGACCAAGTCGAAGAGCACGACGACGTCCAGCCAGTCGAAGAGCACGACGTCCAGTAAGTCGAAGAGCACGACATCCAGCAAGTCGAAGAGCACGACGACGTCCAGCAAGTCGAAGAGCGCGGCGACGTCCGCCAAGGGCAAGATGCTGCGCAAGTGCCGTCCCCGCAAGAAGTTCACGTCGAATATGTCGGTCAAGACAGTCACGCTCTCGCCCAGCTCGTCGTCCAGCACGTCCAAGACGTCGTCGCCGACGTCCTCGTCGTCGAGGGGCCATGGCGTGACGGTGTCGCAGGGCAGTTCCGAGTCGCTTCGCTACGGCAAGACGATCTCGCTCGGCGATGACCGATCGGTTGATGACGGATCGGATATTATTCAGAAACTATTGCTATAGATGTTACCATAAATTTATGTACAAGCCAAAATAGCAAAAGGCCACGGCAGAGCGGGGGCCGGGGGAGTCCAGCGCAGCTGTGTCATGCACTGCAGCGCGTAGTAATGAAGCACGACGTCGTGGATGTACGCGTCGAGATCAGCCAGGTGATAGAGCTGCACGAGATGAACGGCATACGTGCCGGGAGACACATACGCCGAGCGAGGCACGCGGATCGGCCATGCACCTGACGGCAGGCCCAGCGGCATGTCCGACGCGTAGACCACCGAGGCATCGGCGTGCGCCGTAGGCCATGCATCGCGCTCCAGGCACACGATGCCTACCGAGAGGAGAAAGGGCTCGCGGGTATCGAGGCACGACGCCCACATGTCCATGTCGGCTTGCGACATGGTCCCAAGGCGCCCAATCACCACGTGCCAAGCCGCCGACGTGTCTGCCACGATCGCACGCACGACCTGCCAGAGCAGCGGTATGTACGCACACGCGTCGCCGGCGTCCCATGCGCGGCACACGAGTCGCTGCGCTCGGTCGTCCGTGCACACGACACGCACGAGGCGGCCGACGATATCGTAGGCCACATGCAGCACGGCGCCCTGATGCAACGGATCGTACGAGGCCAGAGGAGGCCAGGCGAGTCGAAGCGACGCGCGCTCACACAAGTACGTACATGCCTCGTAGGTACGCGGCGCGATGTGGCACACGCGATGCAGGGCGTCCTCGTACGACGCCCACATGAGCGCCCGGGACGAGGGGCGAATCCAGACCTCGCTCTCTGGCACGGGGACGAGCGACACGTCCGCACGCGGCATCGGCCAAGATCGAAAGAGGCGCTCACACGCAGCCTCGTCGTGGCCGTACACGAGATAGACCACGGCGCGGTCTTGGATCACGTCGCGCACGGCCTGCAGGCCAGAGCCGCGCTGCATGCGCCACACATGACCAGGCACCAGCGTGCCGAGCGCGTGTGCGCCAAACTCATCCGACAAGGTCTGGATCCACGAGCGCACGGCGTCGTCGGGTATATCGCATTCGACGAGCACGACGTGTGCGCCGATGGTGCGTGGCCCCCCGACAGGCACGAGACCCAGCTGCGTCCAAGACGACACGGCGTCGATCGACACCTGGATCAGCGCCTGTTGACACCCGACAAGCAGACTGGGCGGCGAGCATGCCTCGGCAGGATGGGTCGTCGATAGGAGCGGAGCGAGTAGCTTGGTCGGCGGCACAGCATGCTGGGCCGTGCGAGCATACAGGGCGACCCAGGCTAGGCGCACACGCTGCGTATGTGTGTCGCTCACCGGCGGGGCAGGCATAGAGACGTGCGGAGACGCCGCGGCACTGGTGCGCAGCCGAGCCAGCGCAAGCGTCCGCTGAGCCGCATCAGGCTCGTCGGCGGCGCTGTCCGAGTCGGTCGACGGCGTCGGACTCGCCGTCCACGTGCCGACGCTCGGCGGTGTGCCGAACGAGTAGCGAGGCGACATGGACGGCCGTCCTTCTTCGCGACGCGGCCCACCGGGTATGAAGAATTTGCCGTGTACATCGTACTTGGGCGCGACGGGCGTCGTAGCTGGCGTCGTGGTCGCCGGCGCAGGGGACGGTGGGTCCGCGGGACGTGGCGGCGTCTGAAAGAAGCGCAAATCATCCTCGGTCAGTTGTCCAATCGTGCGAAACATGTCGTCGTCGTCGTCCAAGCCGGAGCGATCGACGTGCGGTGAAGACGAGACGAGCGATACGGTGCGTGGCGGCATAGGCGATACGAGCTTCGTGCGCTCATCCGGCCATGCTGCCGATGCCAGGAGCGCCTGAGCCGAGCGCATCGTCCAAGGCACGGGCGCATCGAGAGCGCTGGCGTCGTGCTCGAGAAGACACAGGTCCAGGGGCCAGAGGACCGCGCCGAGCGACCGCTCGTCGTCGTGCTCGTCGAGCCACAGCGTCGCGAAATGGTTCTCGCGCACAGGCAGCACGTCATCGAGTGCTTCGCGCAGTTGGCGGCAGGACTCGCTCGTGTCGATGCACGTAGAAAGCAGCCTGCCGCGCCGGAGCGTCGGAAGCAGGCGGACGCGCGTCTCGCCCAGCACGACATTGCGAGGCAGCGCATCGCCAGCCACGACGCGCGCATCGACGCGCGTCCACGGCATGAGCTCCGTTCGAGACATGACATGCAGGGTATCATGGGCCGTGTAGGCACGAAATGTCGTGTATTCCGTCGAGGATGTGGTGCTCCCCTCGTCGCGCTCGCCGAGATGCAGGAGGCCACCGGCGACGCGAAGTTGGGATGCACCGCACAGCCCGTCTGCGACCGCATGGCACACGGCTTGCAGAAAGTGCAGGTGTGCTTCTCTCGTCGAAGAGGCGGGGTCCGATTCGTCCACGCGGGACACGACGTACTCACCCGACGAGCGCAGCACGAGCGAGGACAGGCAGCTCTCCATCGCCTGAGTCGGGTGCGTATTATGCCACAGAAACACCCACAGGCACGAGGGCGTGCCTTGTAGGGCGTACAGCGGCGCAGGCATTTGCTCCGCGATCCATGTGGCGGGCGACGGCGAGGCGGGTGCCGCTGTGATCAGAGCGCCCTGCAACTTGCGTGCTGCATCGGCTAGGACATCCGGCGCGTCAGGCGCGACATACCGGTACCACTGCACACCGACGTGGGGGGGCAGGGGCGCCGAGGTGTGCGCCAGCGCCGCTGTGGTGGCCATGACTACCTACCGGGCGGAGGAGAAAAAAAGGGCCCGAATTTTCTCCTCTTCGCTTCTGCCTCATGGTCGTCTGGCACGACGTCCTCACCGGCCCAAAGCTCGAGGCGCCTCGACATGTGTACTGGGACGCCTTCGCCGACACCAAGGGCACAGATGCGGATCCAAAGCATGTCGCTGCGCTGGCCAGGGAGCTTGCTGCGATAGACAAGCCGGCAGAGAACGAGGTCCTGTCCTACCTTCGCGCCTTGCACTATGTGTCGCGGGATAAGAGTGCATGCGTGCACTTGAATAGCGAGTCGTTTTTCCGAAGCCTCTTTCCGTATGCGTCAGCCGCCAAGCTCGCGAGGCGCGACCAGGTCGCGTACGAAGCGTTCTGCACGCTGAGCAACATCCTGATTCACTTCCACTCGCACATCAACCTCTTTTCGACCACGTATTTGGATCCGCTGTTCGACCAGCTGGACGCGGATTCTTTTCAGCCGTCTGAAGACGAATTCGCGAATGAGCAGGGCCCTTTTACGCTGCTATGCTTTTGCCTCGTGTTCTGCACCATGGGTGACTACTTTATCGAGACGAACCTCATCACGACGCTGCAGTTCCGCACGTACCTGGACCACCACATCGCGAAATACCTTCCGCCGCGCGATGCGCCCACGAGCTCGTGGAAGCCGCCGAACTTCTTCGTGTTCTTGCTCGCGACGGCCGTCAACATGGTGCGGAAACAGAACGAGTACATGCAGTCGTTTTTCCTGCCGGCCCTGTATGCGTTCCACGCCATGGCGGTCGGCTCGCCATGCATGCTCACGCCGCCTCTGATGTATGCGCTCACGCTCTTGGTCCTCGTGCGCCCTTATGTGCCTGAAGAAGAAAAGGACCACTCTCCGCCCCTCGTCGAAATCACGGACAAGCTCGCGCACATCACGGCGTCGTTGATCGACCGGTACTTGTGCGACTCCGAGCAGGAGAGCGACCAGCTCTTGAAGCAGGACGGTGTGCAGGGCCATTTGGAAGGCCTGCTATCCCCGTGCATTGCGTACCTCTCGACGCTTGTGTCCATCCTGCCAGACCTGATTGATGTGGCGGAACAGCGCTTCTTTGAGAAGCAGGGCGACGAAGAGCGCCCGACGAAGCCGCGCTCGCCCAAGTTCCGTCAGTTCTTCAGCTCTGCCGCCTATCCCATGCTGGGTAGGTACTTTGGCGACGTGATGCTGCTGCTGAGTGACGGCAGTACAGACTTTTTGCTGAAGCGATTCGACATGCAAACATGTGCGGCTGTGATCAGCGACCAGTACTCGCGCCTGCAGTCGACGCTCAAGGACCTCCGTGCCAGCGAGGGCGAGAAGCCCCTCGCGGAGGTCACCGTGCACGAGGCGGGCGAACAGGTGCCTGGCTCCCTATCGCTCGAGGAGCTCGTCGACAGTATCCGGGAGCTCGAGCAGGCGGGCAAGACGCTGCTCGACGCCAACGAGGAGAATCTGAAGGAGGACAAAGTCGACAGCGACCTGCGCCAGAGAATCCTCGAGCTCCAGCGCCAAGACACTTTGTCGGAGGACGAAGCAAAGGAGCTGCACATTCTGACCCACTTGAAAAAGGCCCTCGACGAGGAACTCCAGCGTAGGATCAAGTCGTGATCGGTGCGGCCGACACGACCGCCGCCGGCTCTGGTGCCGCGCTCGGCGTTCATAGCTCCACTTGCTTCTTCCATGCCCCATGACGCGTCGGGGACGTCGGTCGCGGCGCAGCGTGCGTCCGTGCAGTGGCGCACACGCACGCTGTTTCCCCTCGCAGTAGCGATCGTGTCGCATGCTGCGCTCGTGCGTGAAGCCAATGTGCTCAGCATGCGGCTGGGACTGCACGTCCGCTTCCAACTGGCGGTGCATCGGCCGCACGCGTGCCACCGCTCGCAGCACGATGGCCTGGACGACATACGCGCCGACGCGAGTGTGGCCGACTCGGGCCTGGCACAGGCCGTGGTGCGGGTGGTGGATATGGACCGGTGCACGATCCAGACGTGGCCCTGTGCCTATCTCGCTCATCAGGTCCGTGTGATGCAGCGCATGTGTGGCGCCATGGCGTGTGGCGACATGGATGTACGTGCGCAGGTGCTGGGTCCGACGCAGCCCGCGTTCGCGCCTGTCGCCCACGTACTGATCCCGCTCGTGCGCTGCCAGGACGTGGAGATGCCCCTCTTGCCGTGGTACGGTGGCGAGACGGTGGCGGGGACGTGCCGGATCAGTGTCGCATGGTCCGCGCAGCAGCGAGCCTGTCAGTTGATTGTGCGTCATGTGCGTGGCGTCTCGCGCCGCCTGGTGTCGCAGGTGCACTGGCAGGTGCGTATCGGGTCGGACACGTACGCCACGCAGCCCGTCGACGCAGGTGCGGACGTGGTGTGCCACCACACGTTTCAACGCTCGGCATGGCCCGACGCCGTGCTGGCCACGCTCTTTGGGCGCCCCACACGCACGCTCCTCACGGAAATCGAGGCGCACGATCAGGCACAGGAGCATGTGGCTACGCACGGCACATCTACGTACGCTGCTCACGATGTGGCGCAGGTCGTCGGTGCGCCACTGCGCATGCGCCGTCCGGAGCGGGATCGGCAGTGGGAGCAGTGGTGCAGCACCCTCGCTACGGTGCACATGCAAGGCGCAGCGGTCCAGTCGGGCGTATTCGTCGCGCGTCCGGCGCCAGCGCACCTCCTCGGTGTGGCTCTAGCGCAGGAAGCCGCGGCGGTCGCATGGACCCACGTCGAGTGCCTCTCCATGGGCGACGTGTCGCTGTGCGACGCGCGAGACGTCGTGCGGGCGTCGGACGCGCGGTTCCTGCCGCTTCAGCGCGTGGCGGAGCATGCAGACGAGGCGCTGCGTGTGCATGCCGTTTGGCCGCCTGCCATGCACGATGTGCCGCCGCCTCGCGCCCACGACACGATGCATGCCACGCTGCGTCTCCACGTCGCGTGTGCGCACGAGGACCGCCCCCACATTACGTACGACGTGCGCTTGGCATGGCGCTGGCGGCGCGCACAGGCGTCCGAGCCGCCCCGATGGGATTTTCACAGCGACCCAGGCGAGCACGTCGTCCAACGCCTCTACCGCGTTCGCTGGGCGCCCCACACGCCAGGCGCCGCCGACCTGTGGCGCGCCGATACGCGCAATGTCCAAGTGCCTGGGAGCGATCTCCTCGGCTCATGGCACGTGCGTGGCTTGTCGCTCGTTCGCGACTACTACGCCGAGCTCGTGTGGCAGCGCCGTGTGCGGCGCTGCATGCCGATCGTGCCGGCCTGGACACCGCCAGCGCTCCGTGCAGACGACGCGTTTCGCGACCTGCGCACGCTCTGGGCGGGCCTGCACGCGGCGCAGCCCCGACGCTATACGGGCGAGGCAACGTGCGTCGATGCGCTGGTGTGCACCTACCGCGGATGGCTCACGTGGCGCCAGCGCGTGTGGTGCGAGCTGTGCGGCGCCTTCCTCGTAATGCGCCGTGCGCCGCGCCGACGCATCACGCATGCCATCCTGCTGCACCGCGCGCACGTCGGCCTTCTCTCCCACGACGCGCCCACCCTGGCCCTGTACACGTCGAGCGCATCGTACGCGTTGGAAGCCGATGCCTGGGCGAGCGCCCGGGCCTGGCAGCACGCCTTGGCCCCTGCGTCGCATATCACGTGATATATGCAAGGTCATGTACGCGTGGTCGCGGCCCTTGCAGCTGGCGGGGAAGAGCGAGGAGACTCCCCTGGCCGCCAGGATTTTCTGCTCTCGCCCCCATGACGAGCGCCGCGGACGACGTGGCCCTCGTACCCGGGCGTGTGCAGCGCGATGACTCGTCGCTGGCGCAGCGCCGTAAGCGCATGCTCGAGGAAGACGACGCCGAGGTCATGACGCCCAAGACGCTGCGCGAGGCGTACGTGCCGCGCCCGCACGTTGCGCACGTCGGGGCGGATCTGCAGCCGGCCGTCTTTGATGCGCCCACGGCGCGCCTCGTCAAGCGTGCGTCGCCCACGACGACGAAGCGTGCGCCTGCCTTTTTTTCGCCGCAGGACATCGCAAGCTCCAGCCGCGCTGCGCGCCGCATGGAAGAGCTGCTTCCGTACGCGACGCACTCGTCGCTGCCTCTTCCATCCGCCTTTCAGCAGCTCGTCACCTTCCACAAGGCCGTGGAACAAGCCCTGCTCGTGCACATGGCCACGCATGGTGCGCCGGCTGCCGAGCCATGCACGTCATCACCTAGGCGGCGTGTTGTGATACCCCATGTGCTGACCTTTCAGCGGCTGCGGATGATGGTCGAGCGTACGTGTCGCCGCACCTTTGACATCAACGACTTTCGGCGCCTCGTTTGGATATGGTCGCATGCGCCTGGCATGCCCAGTGAGACGACGGACGACACGGGCGGGATGGGCTTCCTGGTGACGCGGACACGCAGCATGGACGTGCATACCCGGCGCAAAACGTATGACTGGGCCATTGGCATCGAAATGGCTCTCCACCGCGCGCCTACTGCCCCGCTGCAGGTGCAGTATGGATCGCCGCGGAACGGCGCCGCGAGTCCCACACCCGCGTCGCCGCCTCCTTCACCCACGCGCCGCGAGAACATGAGCCATCTGGCTATATGGAATGCGGGCATCGACGACCGGCGTCGCGAGCTCGTATATCGACTCACGCAAGTCGTCGCTGCCGCCCATGCCCAGTGGATCGAGACACACCACTTGTCGCTGGACGACTGCCTCGATTCGCTCGTACCCGCCTCGCACACGGCCCTCACGCGTGCGATGATGGAGCCCGTTACGCCGACCAAGCGCGCGGGCCACACCGGTCTGCTCACGCCATCCGCGTCGCGCTCCAAAGACGGCCACGCACCGCGCATCGCTCCGTCGATCGAAGATATGCCACCGCCGACCAGTCCCCTGGGCGCGCGAACGCTCCCATCGACCCCGCCGCCCTCGACGCACAAGCGCGTGCTGGGCTCGCCGATGCGCTCACCCATGACGCACCGCCTCATGCGCTGGCACCCCGACTTTGCTCTCGAGTCCATGCCGCCTATACCCCTGGCCCAGCTGCCCCCCCTCGCAGCGCCCCAGCCCTCAGCGCACGTATACCCCACACCGGCACCACCAGCCGCCCCCGTCACAGGCCTCTCGCTCGAGGAGCGCATTCGGGCGAAGGAGCAAGCTCTGCGGTCCTCCACGACGCATTCGATGGCGCAGCTGCAGGAGCGCTCGTTGCTCTCGCGTCTGGGCGACGTGGCCAATACCATCTATCTGCTGTACATGCCCCTGCCCAGCACACAGAGCCAGCATGGTCACGAGTCGAGGATCTTGCCCCTGGACACGGTGCTAGCGTCCCTCGAGCAGTCGTCGTCCCTGACCCGCGCCGAGAGTCGCTCGTGTCTCGGCAAGCTCGAGACGCTCGTGCCGGGCTGGCTGGAAGTGTGCACACTCCAGTCCAAGACGTGGCTCCGTCTCCATACCGACCCAGCCACGGGGCGCACACTCCGTGATGTGCGCAGCAAGATTCGTACCGCTTTAGCTACGTGTAGATCATGAGACTTGTAGCGCACGAAGGATCGCCGCCTCGACGTCAGACGTCGTCGCCGTGCCGCCCGGCAAGTCGGGCGTCCACGCCTTGCCCTGCACCAACACATGGTCGACGGCACGGTAGATGGCGAGGGCCGGCTCCGTGTAGCCCATGTACTCGAGCATGAGCGCCGCTGAGCGCACGGCAGCGATCGGATTAGCCATGTTCTTGCCACAAATGTCCGGCGCAGAGCCATGCACAGGCTCGCCCATAATAAACGTGTCGCCCGCATTCACGCTCGCCACGAGACCCAGCGAGCCGACCAGGGCCGCGGCGCCGTCACTGATAATGTCGCCGTACAGGTTCGGTGCCACGACGACATCAAACACATTCGGCTCACGGAACATGCGGTACACCATGCTATCGACGAGCTGCTCGTCGAGTATGAGGCCCTCGTACCGGCCATGTCCGCCATGCTCCCTCTTGTCGCTGTCGTACACGCGGCGCACGGACGTGCGGAACAGGCCATCCGTGACAGACAGCACATTCGACTTGTGGCAGATCGTCACCTTCGTCTGCTGTGTGCTGCCCGACGCCGCACGCACCGCCTGGCGAGCCAGGGCGACGTCCAGTGCCTTTTTGCCAATGCGCATAGACGCCGACTCGGAAATCTGGCGGATGGCGCGCGCCACTTTGCCGTGCGGCGTCTCCTCCAGCGTCTCCTGCTTGATGTACAGGCATTCCGTGTTCTCGCGAATTGTCACGATATCGATCGGCACCTTGATCGGCGAGCCAGGCAGCACGGGACCACTGACGGGGCGGATGTTGGCATAGAGGCCGAGCTCCTTGCGCAGTCGCACAATGGGACTCGAGTACCCCTCAACCTTGTGCGACGGGCTCGATACAGAGCCAAACATCGCACCATCGCACTCGTTCTTCAGCGTGTCGATCGTCACTTGCGGCAGTGCTTCGCCCGTCTTTTGGAAGAGTTCAAAGCCTGCGTGGAGCGGCACGAACTCGAACGGGGGCGCACCAGGCGCAGCACTCATGACACGCTGCGCAACAGGGAGTACCTCACGACCAATACCATCCGCGGGGATCATGCCGATCCGCAGCGCTCGCTGCCACATCCTGCCTGTTGGTCGCATCGAGGAGCCAGGGGAGCGAGTCACCCAGGACCGGTTTCACGGGTACATTACGTAAGCGATGAGGCAGCGACGTGGCTCCTCGCAGTGCTGCGGCCTCGCTTCTGTTGGCCATGTCGCGGCACCGCGCGGTGCGCAACTTGGATCTAGACGAAGAACTAAGCGAGGATTACGGAAATGAGTACGATGCCATAGACGATCTGTCGCCTGAGGACCAGGAAGCGATGGACGTGGCTTTGGCCACCGTGCAAAGCACCTTGGGCGAGCCCGATGAGTGTGGCGTTACGGAACGTCGCATGCGCGAAGTGCTGTGGGACACGTACTTCGATGCATCATCGGCAGTGACGCAGCTGCTGGAAGAAAAGCAGCGGAACGAGGCACAGGCACGCAAGCGCGCAGGTACGTATCCTTTTGAGAATATCATGGCACAGTGTGTCGGGCTGACCGCACGCAGACATCACGGTCCCAGGGACAGGCACACCTCAGAGGGAACAGTCGCCAGTGGGCGTTACGGGACCTGCACCCATGTCGGAGCTGCTCCGACAGAGTGCACAGAAGCGTGGTGCGACAGGCGCTGCCCCGAACAAGGCCCTCCAAAAGCTGCAAGCCTATCGCGAGCGCAAAAAAGCGCTGGCCACTCAGGGTATTCAGCAGCCGCACATCTCCCATGCCCAAAAGCCCGAGGTAGGCACGGCACAGCAGAGCGCCCAGTCACACACACCGCCACCACCCGCGCAGCCCGCCGTGGAGCGTTCCAAAACACCCTCGGGCGCCCGCATCGACATCCTCTTTCCTCACACGGCATGCCCGGCGCCACCTTCTCGCTTTGGCCAACTTGTACAGTCGCGCCCGTCAAAGCAGCGTGCATCTGCGTGCAGCGTGCTTGCGAAGCAAAGCGAGGCGGACGTGGAACGCTTGCGTGCTGTGTTCAGTGAGCTCAGTCCCGACGACCGTGTTCTGCAAGCACGCGCCGGCACACGCCTAGTCGACTAACGCGGCAGAAAAAGAGAAGAGAAAAGCAGCTATGCCTGCTCCCGTTCAGCAGCTGCGCCAGTCTGTGGAGCGGATGAAAGTGTCTGAATCTCCTGCATCGAGCGCCCCGGGCACACCAGGCACCCCCTCACGATCACACATGCCGCCTGCGCCCAAGCTCGCCTATACTCGGGAGCACATTCTGCATGAGCTGCAGCAGCAGGAGCAAAATTGCCAGCGCGAGATTGGCCTCGTCGTGGTGGGCCATGTCGATGCAGGCAAGTCGACGCTCATGGGCCGTATGCTCGTAGAGCTGGGCCACGTTACGGATCGCGAACACCATCAAAATGTGCGGAACAGCAGCAAGGCCGGTAAGGGCAGCTTCGCCTATGCATGGTCTCTCGACTCATCGGAGGAAGAACGGGCACATGGCGTCACGATTGATGTTGCGCACGACACGTTCCGCACAGAGCGCACGCTGTTTCATCTGCTAGACGCGCCCGGCCACAAAGACTTTGTGCCTAACATGATTAGTGGCGCCGCGCAGGCTGATGCAGGTGTGCTCGTTGTGGACGCGATTACCGGTGAGTTTGAGTCTGGATTCTCTCCTCAGGGCCAGACACGCGAGCATGCGACGCTCCTGCGCTCGCTTGGCGTCCAGCAGCTTGTCGTGGCTATCAACAAGTTGGATGCGATGGACTATCAGCAAGCTCGGTACGAAGACATTGTCGCACAACTTACGTTGTTCCTATCGCACTGCGGCTTCGACATGTTGCATGTGCAGTTTGTGCCTGTGGCTGGCGTAACGGGTGAGAATCTGCGCGCACGCTCAGAGTCCGGCTCACTGGCCACGTGGTACCATGGAGACACGCTCGCCGAGGCACTCGACAAGCTGCAGCAGCCGTCACGCTTGTACGACGCTCCGCTCCGCATGCCTGTGAACAACGTCTTCAAGGGCGGCTCGCTGATTAGCTCAGGTCTCGGCGTGAGCGGTCGTATTGTGAGTGGCATCGTGCAGGTTGGCGAAGTGCTGCGTGCGCTTCCAGGCGATGCATGGGGGATCGTCAAGACGATCGAGTGCGAGAGTGATACGCGGCCCTGGGCAGCAGCTGGGGCCATCGTGACGCTATACCTGACGCAAATCGAAGCAAACGAGGTGAGTGTCGGGAGCATTTTGTGTGTGCCATCGTCGCCCGTGCCCCTATGTCGCGAAGTGCTGGTACAGCTGCTCGTCTTTGCACCGACGTATCCCATCCTGCCAGGCACCGCCGTTGAAGTGTTTCACCACAGCGCTGAGATTCCCGCTCAGATCACCGAGCTTGTGAGTTTGTTGGATCGCGCCTCGGGCGACGTGATCCGTCTGCGGCCCCGTGTCCTGTCACGCCATGCTACAGCCGTGGTACGCGTGTCGCTTGGTCGGCAGCGAGGCCACGGCGCTGGCTTCCCGCTCGAGGTTTTCAGCACAAATAAGGACATGGCTCGTTTGTTATTCCGCATGCATGGCGAGACGATCGCGGCGGGTATCATCATCGAGGCTACGCCGTAGTGCTATGTAGATGTGTGTTGCGCTTCATCACGGCGCTTGAGCAGCAGCCAACGCTCACGGACCATTTTATCAGTTCGCCCACCGACCTGCGCAGCGACCTCGACCCACGATTGGCACTTCTCCATTGACGCACGTAGACGATCGTCTTCTTCCTTGGTCCATGTGCGCCGAGCGGCCTTTTTCTTGCCCTCAGGAATGTTGGCAAGGCGACCCACCCAGCGCTCACGACACTGCTGGCCTGTGCGCCCTGCCACATGGATCTCAATGCGCTTCCAGTCGCAGCCAAATTGTGCGACAGCTGCACGCAGCGCTGCATCCTCCTCGGGACTCCAGCGGCCCAGGACCATCGCTGAGCTCTTGAGCTTGTTGTGTCGCTGGTGGCACTGAAACGCACAGCTCACAGGATAGCCGAGCTTTTGCGCAATCATCTTCCAGTCAGGTCCAACGGCACGCGCAGCTTGCAATAAGGCCTTGTCCAGCTCAGGGGTCCATTCCACTTGTCGCTTCGCACTGCGCTGGTACATCTCGAGTGCCTGGTATCCTGTGCGACCCGTGCCAAGCTTGGCTGCCGCCTCTTCCCAAGAAGGTACCGAAACCGAATCAACATATGTCAACAGCTGCTTCTTCTCCGCTGTGCTCCATCGCGCATGATTGATGCCCGGGCGTTGTATCATGGTCCAGCGCGTGCGGCAGTCTCGAGGCGTGTGATAAGGCACCTGCACCGATATCCTGCTCCAGTCCTTAGCTTCAGGCGTGCCGTACAGCGTATTTTGACGCAGCGACTCGTTCTGAACAGATGTTTGGAGACATTCAATATCACGAGCGCTCCACGGCGGTGTCGATAATAGCGCTCGCATTCGCCGACGTTCCTCTGCATGCGCACGCAGCAAGGGTATAGCCTGAATCTGCTCATGGCTCAAATGTGGTACTGTACATTTGCAAGCCTCTTCGATGGGTCTTACCACATATTCTTGTGTGCCATTATCTTCTTCCATGTCCAAATCGCGCAGCGCGTCTTCCACGATGCGTCGCTCTGATTCAATCGCCTGCAGGGCGTGGATTTGTGCATGTTCTTGTGCTACGCCAGCCGTATGCATAGTATTCAGCTGCTCATAGAGCTGCTCTAGAGTCACGAGCTCCGTGGTTTTGTCCTGTGTCCACCCGCTGTCATGCTGGGTCATTTGCCACACCAAGGTGTGTGCTTCCTACCTCCACCCCTCATGTCGTACTATTTTTGTATCGTGGGCACACGAGACAATTTGCTGTATGAGGCAGACTTGTCTCCGCCATCGACAACGAGCGCCGGGGGGGCGCCAGAAACGGAGAACCAGCGAACGAGCTCGGTGTTCGGGTTCACGAACGCCCTTGGTCAGTGGACGGGTGGCATTCCCCTATTACCCACAGCTGATCCTTCAGACGAGGTCAAGAAAGAAGAGAGCAAGTTTACAACCGCCAGCTCTACTACCCATGAGCGCCATCTTTTACAAATGATCGCGCATGGGTCCCTCGATTCATTAGAAGACCGTCAGTTTCTCGAATCAAATATGTACGCTCTGTGTCCTGACGTCGCAGCTATTTCAAAAATTTGGACAGGATCTACGACTGGAATGTGTCTGTATTTCTCGTGCCCTGCAGTACGTGCACTCCTGCTCACCTAGACATCAAATTCATACTCTTGCATCAACACAAACACGAAGAAGGCATTCGTCTTTTCCTCATGGATGTATGGGAGTTATGGGTAAAGGTACGCTCGCTCGGGTCTTACGCAGATCTTCATGAATCCCTTCCAGGATCTCGATGCGCCGATCCAGTCCACGTCCTTTGACACTCGGATACGCGCGAGTGCGAAGCGACACCTGTAGTTGTATGTTTAGTCATCACTCTTTGGGGTAGCACGCGTGGCCCGTTCGAGATTCGCCCCCCGATGACCAGCATGTCTCGCTACATAGTGTGCGTGAAAACTTGCTAACAACAGTGTTTTCAAGTCCGAGGCAGCTGAGTCCCAGGTTGATGCCTATAAGCACGATGTGGAAAAGCAGGGGGGCGAGGTGCATCAAGCATACAATGCCTCGTTTCTTCGTGGATTCTCTGCCACCCTGCCTGCTCCGTACGCGTCGCATTTGCAGCAAGCCACCAAGGATGGCATGCATCCCTCCATGTACGTTGCATTTTTAACAAAAGTGAATATATAGAGAAAGACAGCTCTGTTCATACCAAATAGCTACAGCTCATCATGATTCAACGCCGCCTCATTGTCCACCTTTTGGCGATCGAAGCACACGGCTGGCGTCTTGACGTGCATCTGATAGGTGCACTTTTCGGCTTCAAACACATTGAGGAGTGCTTCTTCCTCACCACACTCGAGTGTAACGCGCGAACTTCGCGGTGGGCCATTCCAGCACACTTGTCCGTCGTCAAACAGCATAGACAAATAGTGCCGGTCATCTAACCTGTCGTACTGTTGGTCCATGTCGAAGTGCTTAAAGTAGCCAAGATTGAAGCGGTATCCATCATTGTTAGAAATCTGTGCTGTCTTTTCTCCAAAGCACAATTCATAGGTGTACGATCCCATGTCGCTACTCACGCATTTGCCCTGCAACGGGAAAAATTCGCCCTCACGGCCATATTTGTCGTCCCATTGGTTCAGAGCTTCTTCTTCCAGCTGTATTTCTTGCTTGAGATTATCAAGCGCCTCTTCACTCTCCCTGTGCTTATCGTGAGCGGCCTGCAGGCCATCTTTCTGCCAAGCGCTCGATCGGACTCGAGATGGCTTCATCAGGTTCAGATGAACTAGAGTTCGGGAGAGCCACGACAGAGCCCGCTCGTACAAAGGAATGAGCGCATCTGGAAGATAAGATGGGATATGGTACAACATAGAAGATGCGTCCAACGCGTCGTCTTCGTCTGGCATGTAATCGAGCATGTCATAAATACTCTCCTGCGAGAGTGCACGAATTTCATCCGGGGATGGCGCATATTCACGAATTGTGCCAATACGGTCCTCGATGCTTTGAATGGCATCATCATCATCATCATTCGTGCCCAGCCACGTCTCAAAAGACTCCTTGGCGCGCTCAATGGATTCGACAGCATTGCTCTCGTCCAGACGCTCTACAAAGCGCGCAACAACACGCAACTCATCCAAAGCACTCTCTGTAGCCGAAAGAAGGGTGTCGAGCGCACGATGCCGCTCTTCCAACTTTTTATAGAGGGGGTTTTGGCGTTTTTGCTCTTGCACAAACTCTTCAGCGTTCTGGGAATTCTCCTTGGCGCTGCGTAGAGAATCTTCTGCAAGAATTAGTTCAGGTAGCTTGGCTTTGAGCGCCTCCAATTTGCTGATGCGGGCTTGGCGATCCGAGCGAGCTTTGGCAATGTATTTGGCCCGGACTCGTGAGCCTGCGGTATGCACCTTGTGCTCTTGCGCCATTCGGCGCTGATATTCTTTATGTTTCTTTACGCACACGTTTGGACACTGAATTTTCCCGTCCATCTCATCAGAGCCGTCACAGCATTCGGGATCTGTGATGGTCAGATTATGCATACGTACCACAAACGCCGTCATTTACGCGAGAGCTTCGAATGTACCGAGGGAAATGACCCTTGTTCTCACAGTAAAAGCGACCATTAGAACATGCCGATGTGCCGGGTTCATCTGTGCCGTCTTCGCAATCGCAGTAGTCATCATTCACATTTTTAAAAGGAATGAGTTTGCCGGAGCGGAGACACTGGAACATGGGCTCTCTATAACCCGATACATTCTGGGGTTCGTAGAGATGTGTATCCTTCGGCGCAACACCCCGCACCTGTGCATACACACGCGTGCTCAGGGCGACGAGAACAAGGAGCCATGCCCAAAGCATCTTGGATCCTGGCCAACCTACCTGGGGGGTCTACCTATTTATCTCCACGCGTAATTCCTCGTAAAATCAGGTCCTCTAACACCTTACTCTGTCTTGGCATGCGAGCCCTCCGACACGAGACCATAGTCGCTAGGTGCTGGACCCTTCGAGAGTGTTTGGTTGTGGGCGATTTTATCAAGACTGCGCTTGTAGCTTGTTTGGTTGCCAGTGCCAATGAGTCGCGCGGCAAGACCAGCCAGACCATAAAGGCGAGGCTTTTGCGTCGTTGGCGAAGGGTGCATCGTCATATCCACATCGCGCTGGTCGAGTTCACGATCAAAGGCTACCAGCTGATCGAGCATCACCTTGCGCACATTTTCGCTGAGAGTACCAACATCCTGCTCAGTCAGGCCCTTGGTCTCAATAGGTGGGAGCACAGCAACACGGAGACGTCCACCCTCGAAGCGTGTCTTGCTATCATACAGGCGGTAGTAGTTCTCGCACACCACAGGGATAATTGGGAGCTGCGTCTGCACTGCTAGGTGGAAGGCGCCCTTCTTAAATGGAAGCAAATCGGGTGTGGCAAGATGCGAGCGAGTGCCTTCAGGGTAAATAAACATCATAAGATTGTTCTTGCGCATGTACGCGCCAATCGAATCCATAGTTTTGATGGCGGACGCACGATTTTTGCGGTCGACAAAGACATTACCACCGAGCCACATAAACTGACCAAGGAATGGCACATATAGAAGCTCTTTCTTGCCTAGAATGATGGATGAAGTAGGGAACATGCGGCCAAGGTAGACCGTGTCTACCATGCTCTGATGGTTGCCCACCAAGATGGCCGGACGGTTATGGAGGTAGTGTTCATTCTCGACGGTGACATCAAGACCAATGAGAGGTCTCGTGAAATAGAAGAAAGAGCGAGCCACCACAAAGTTGGTGTGCAGGCGCTTGCCTGGAATAAAGCTCGAGAAGATGGCGTATACCATGCCGATAGAACTGCACACACACGCGCCGAATACGTACAGCATGGAGTTCAAATGATACCGCATCTTGCGAGATCGTGCCGACGCAAGCACGAGCAGCAGGAATGACAAGGTGCTGAACGAGGCAATGCCGCGAAAGATCCTGCCCATGGTTGTGTGTAGCGGCAAGTTGACGAGCTGGCCGTTGGTCGAGGCCCGGGCAGGCCCTATGGGGATTTAAGCTGTTGAACTCGCGTGCCAACAATGCTACAGTACAAACCTAGGTAGAGGGGGTGTCGTTCGTTTGGCGCAACTGGCGCATGAGTGAGAGCAGTGAACGACCTGCTAGGGGACCCCACTCTCCGGTAGACACCTGATCGCAGCAATACTCGAACTCAGGACTGCTCGATACGGCCTTCCAGTTCTGGATGATATACTCTTGGATGGCGTCTTGGATTTGCGACAGTAAAGCCGTGCACAACAAATAATGTATGGCGTTGTGCGGAGTCAGTACCGACATGATATGCGTCATGGTCAAGTCACAGAGTGGCTGGACTCCGTAACGATGTGCCAGGCGGTACAAAGCAAGAGCGGATGCAGGCGGTACAGGGAGCATGGGTGGATGAGGATGAGGATCCATAGCTGTCGTGCTTTTATCTTGCACTCGTGCACGTATATCTTCCAAGCGCTGCGGATGTCCTTCTGAGAGAGTGGGTGGCTGGCCCTCTTCCATCGGAGGGAAAATATCTGCATCCCAGTCGTCCACTCCTTCCACCAAGCGCCATTTAAAGTCGGGTTTTGCAGTCGGATGCGGTTGGTTCAGAATCCAAAAGTCATCTAGTGCGAGACCCTGGACATCTTCTTCCTTTAAGAGCTCTACCTCCTCCGTGTACATGTACCGTAGGAACCAATACATGGTAACGAAATCGGCACAAGGGATGCGCAAGATACGATATGGCCTACGCCATGCATCTCGTGTTCGTCCACGGCTGCCTTGGGTCTCGTGCAGTGCGCCTTCACTAAACTGCGAGTCGATCATCGTGGCAAAAAAGTCGCTGCGCTCACGAAGAATGGACGAGTGGGCCCATAACACTCGATCACGCACAAACACGGGCGGGTATGCATCTGGTTCTGATGCGTCATCAAAGTCTGGCATGGGAGTGCCTACAGGCCACGGGTGAATAAAAGTTTTAAGGCCGACACTCTCGGCCAGCTCCTGCGTGGGCTGCTGCTCGAAGCCCTTTTCCAATACGGTGATCATGAGATCACCCGAACTTCCATCGTCTACTAGGGCCTTTAGGCCTTGAAGTAGGCCTTGGGGAACGCTGGCCATCTCAGGTGCCTCAAACGGAAGTCGCATGCCACTGATCCCAGAGCTGCCGCGGACATCACATTCTGGCAGCACCGATGGTCCCGTGGTGATCTGAACCACGAGGTCAAATGCATTGGATTCGGCCACATCAGGGTCAGCTAGCACGTCAGCCAGATCCGGTAGACGATCAAACACAACCGTGTCATTGTCTTGCTGGAATGTGAACGAGAAAAAGTCACGCCACAGGAAGCTAGGATTCAGTGTGCGTGGCAGCTTGTGCACCCGCTGAGCTGGACGTATTCCAATCATGACATGCGTCGGCAATTCAGCAGAGATGGGCATAGCCATCAGGCCGAGATACGAGAGGTAGAGACACAAGACATGCGGTGCATCCTTCTTGGATGCAGTTGACGGTTTCGTGGGAGTGTGAAGCTGCGGTGTTTGTACTTTAGGTCGACGTACAAGCTCCAAGCGCCACCGCTCCTCACCAAACAACGGCTGCAGTTTCCAAGCCTCGCTTTTTCCAAAACCCGACGCAGCATTCGAGCCGTGCGCCACTTCATCTGCTAATAACGCGGCATCTTCAATCACCCACGAGAACGACAAGGCCGAATTTTCCTCGAATTTGCGCGACATGTGTGCATCCTTGGCCTTTGCCTCCGTACATAGTGCCGAGGTAATACCAGCGGGAAATAACACAGATCCTGGCTGTACATGGGCGTTGCGGAGCTGGGCCGTTTGAATACGAAGTTCCGCTCCGGGCGACATGTGGACACTCGACGATGTTGGATGTAAATTCGTGACACTGGGTCCACTAGCCAAAACACGTTCTGACAGACGAGGATGAACGTAGCCATGTCCATCACTGCTTGTAACACCCAATGAAGTATCTGCTTGCCACGGTACACCTACGCGACCGTGAGCATGCTGACCGTAAGAGACACCAGCGGGATGAAGCTGAGTCGGTGCTGGCTCATGCGACAAAGAGCCGTATAGACTGGGAAGAAGAACACCTGGTCCCGTCTGGCCCTGGGTACTGAGTGCAGCTAGCAATGAATGGTTAGGCTCGCGCCTCTGTCCACGCAATAGAGACAGGCGTCGTTGACTTTCTCGCCGACGACTTCGCTGCGTATTGGGTGACTGGGCAGATGGCGCTGGTGGCGGGCGCCGATTGGTATGTGGCGGCTGGTCCGACGTCTGAGAAGCAGCACGCGGACGCGGTTCTGACAGCATAGGTACTTCCAGCACTTGTGACTCTGGCGTAGCTGATTCGGAGGCGCCGCGCTGTGGCGTCTCATATAATTGGGACGCTCTGGCGCCAAGGAAAGGGGGAAGCGCCATAGCAGCACGCAAAGGGGGATGAGGACGCGGGGAAGCAAGTAGCTCCTGTATAGTATCCGACTCAGGTTCTGATACAGTTTCGGTTACGACCGGCTCTTCCGCTATAGGGTTGATAGCATGCCGGGGTATTTCGTCTGCTGGCAGATCTTGCTCCTGTGATGCTACACGAGCTTCGGCACGAGCACGACGCTGCTCAGCAGCACGAGCACGAATTTCGCGGAAGTTTGGCGGAAGTACAAGATGGTTCGTCTCTACACCTGCATCAGACTCAGTATCACTCGCTGAGGTCGATGTATCATGATCCTGCTCCGATGTCAGGTGCAAATGAGACATGTCCGATATGGAGCTCGTGATGCTTGGCGTACCAGATCCCACTACAGATGGCGGGGCGCGTGGTCCACGAAGACCTATGCGTCTGGCCATATGCGGCGGTGTTGGTTCTGGTGCGTCCATGCCAAGCTGCCCACTTGACGAGGACACTGACACACCGACAGTACGCGTGGTGTTGGTAGGACTTAACTAAGCAAGTGGAGGTCTATTCATACATTTCATCGTGCTCCAGGCTTAATCGAATGTTGATAGCATCGCTGATGATGCGGTCGACATTCAGGGGCGGTAGTGAGAACAGCATGCTCATCGTTTCAGATCGATCGAGATCTTCGAGTGCATCTCTGCAATTCGTGAGAATCGCGAGGCATACGTAGAGGTGCAAGTCAAGCAAGTCTGGCACAGCAAAGTACGTGTCCCAGAGACGCATCAAATCGTGACTCTGCATCTCTCGCGCGAGCAAATGCTGAAGCCAGCTCGTAGCGACAGAGAGTATATCGACTTCTTCCGCCTCAAAGTATGCGTATAGTTCAGGTAGGGTCTTACGGAACAGTGTAAGGAATGTAGCGACGCGCTGGGGAATGGGATACGTCTCATTATACTCACGAATCATGCCCATGAGACGGTCGAACGCAAAATACATGCCTGCCTCTGCGCGGACGCATCGTGCAAAAGGTGCGCATAAGTAAACCATTGATGGGTGAAAATTGTTCATGTGATCGCATGGGCGCGAGTGCGGATGGAAGGTCCATGGGAACTCTTTTTGCATTTGAACCGGCAGATGCTCGCAGCTCGATGCGCCTGATCTACACTCGGATTGCACAGGTTCTTCTTGCGATACGAGGTGCCGATTGAGGTACGCACACAAGACATTCTCGACGCAATGTGAGAGTCGCCGCTGGTCATTGATCAGCTCTGAATCGTCCACATTTGAGTTCTCGCGCATGATGGCTAGTCCATACTGTGTTGATGGCAGAATGCGCGGTATATCGGGTCCACCCCCACCGGATTCCGCGGGCGCCTGTCCATTTTCTTGGCTGTATTCGGGAAAATTATCTGTAGACCGGGATGTTCGAATTATAGAGTTTGCATCCTGTTTGTGCCGCTGTTGTGTGGGATTCATGCGATGCCGAAAGTAACGGAGTACTTCTATGCGCACGTCCTTCTCGATGGACGGTATTCGCTTACTCACGCCTTCATACTCGAGAAACTTGTTACGCACTGTGGTCATTTCCTGGCCTTTCTGTGAGCAAAAAGAACATACTCTTGTCGGCTGAAAGCACGCCGAGTAGATACAGCCATACTTCGCCACGCACTTGGGGGTGAATACCGTGCCGAGCGTAGTTCCTCAATTTGACGATATCAATATACCTGCGGTGAGTCCCGTTTGCACATACTGTTCCTCATTCAAGATCTGCGCGTAAGCCTGAGTAACATACCTCTAGAAACTCTTCGAGGGTGACGATCCCACTCATATCGTGGCAGCTTACGACTCAATTGCCAGCACTGGCCACCTAGTGACGTCGTGGGGTCACGTGCGCCTCAAGAGCCGTTCGTGGGCGCAGCTACCGCGTCTCCTGTGCTCTCCATGTCGGCTGGCGTGACGGTGTGGGATCAGCCGCACGATCCAGAGAGTGTCGCACACAATATCTCGCAAGCATATGGGTACGTTCAAAGGGGCTTATAATGGCAGTTTTCGGTCATTGACGTTGTCCATCGCCGGCGCCATCGCAGGTGTGCTTGGCCTCCAAAACTTGTGGGGCTTCGGCTTCTTTCTTGCCTCCGTGGCGTTTGTGAATGTGATGTTAATTGCTGTTAATACTTCATACAAGCCTGAGCAATACTTTGTGATTGTGCCCCCACCTGTATTGACGACGGCGTTAGAAAGGCTCGTGCCCAGCAAAGCCGAGCAGCTGCGCAAGCCGCAGTCACTGATTCGCCGCGCTGTTTTCCTGGGTCAATGGATCTTATTTCAAGGAGCGCAGGAAAACATTCTCAGCTTCATGCTGTGGTGGACTCTCTGGTTTGGTCTGGTGCATGGTATGTGTGTATTCGCTTACGGCAGTGTATGATTGAATATCTTCGCCATAACAGACAGCTATGGTAGTTGCTCTTTTACATCTTCGTCCAAGGTATAGTCCTCCAGCAATGGAGGAATTATGAATGCGACTTGATCGTCATCATCTCGAAACATGTCCGGCGACCATACCGCAGTAGGGCGCAGCTCGGCTGCTAAGGTAGAATGCGTGCGTGTCAGGTCCGTGGCGACGCCTGTGCGCGGTAGGGACGTCTCGGGAACAGGTCCATTAGCGAACAAATCTATCTTGTCCGCCTCTTCCTGCCGTTGGCGCGTATCGTCGGTCTCTTCGTCCAGGTCGAATTCGTTCTCTGGCTCGTCGTATTCGACGTTCTTTTCTAGTTCTTCGAAGCCCGGCGCATACGCACTCCAAATTTCGTTGGTCTTCGTTGACCATAAGTATACGTCACCAAATGATGCAATAGAAGCAATCAGTGGCTTAATAGGATGCCAACATGCATATACAAGCGGCTCTCGCGGACCCTCGAGAATTTTGACCAGGACGCCTGCGTCCATGTCCCAAATGTAGATGTTGTGGGTGGGATCCTGCGCTGCGCCACCAATGACATACTCTGCACCACGACTAAATCCAATACCGCTCCAGGGCGTTCGACTCACAAGATCTTGGAATTTGTGAGTGGGCGTAAGACCTATCGGCATCTCACATCCATCATTGTACGTCACACGTAGAGTTCGAACAGTCCGGTCATTCATGTTGACAGCGAGATGCCGCGACTGTTCGTCCAAGACTAGTTCCCGGATCATGGACGCGCCAATCTGACAAGGTAGATCGTGCACGAGGTGCCCATCTTGTCCATCGACGAGACGTATGACACCTTTCACAGAACCCGTGAGGATCCAAGCTCCATCTGGTGTGAAGCATGCAGCACTCGTGTCTGGCGTATCATGCAATGCAATGCGACGTGGCTCGGTCGAAATGGTCGTACTCTGCACGTCCTGCCATGTAGGAAAGCGAACCAGGAACGCTTCGCGCGACTCGAGTACGACAAGAAGTATCCGGCTTGAGCTAGGTGAGAATTGCACCTGCAGGACAGGAGCCGTGAATCTGAGGGTTCGCACGCACTTGGCCGGTCCATGACGTAAATCCCATATATTGACGTTCCAATCGAGTGAAGAAGTAGCCAGGTAGCGTCCATACGGAGACCAGCTCACGGACGTGATGGGCTTCACATGACCAAGGAACCACCGCAGTATGGTCCGCAGCTCCAGATCATAGATCGCAACATAGTGATCCGAGCGCCCAACTGCCAGGTACTGACCCGCAAATAGGCCTCGTCCACGGTTGAATGCGAGGCAAGTAGCGCTTGCATTTTCAAGCGAGCTCTCAATGCGCTCTGGCGTATCACGAGCGAAAGGATTTAGCAGCTGGGCATTCATGAAAGCGCGTCCCTGACTACCGCGCTAGCCACACGCCACTGTTCCTGCCAGGCTGCCGCGTTCCATCTGTTCACCTCCGCGTTCCTCGAAGCGCTGGTTAGTATCACGTGATTTCTCGAACCTGCGGGTGATCGGTCGAACCGTGTGGAAAAGCTCGGGTGCACGGGCCTAGTTCATGCGGGTACCATTCGAGGCACAAGTATAAAAAGACTGCTGCGCTTGCTCCGCCACCAATTGTGATCACATGTCTGGATTTGATTTCACGGACCGCGCCCAGACCTCCCTGGCCGCGGCATTCCAACTAGCAAAGGACTATGCACATGCGCAGCTAGCACCTGCGCACATCGCATTGTCGCTATTTAACGACGATACATCCAACTCGACTGGAGTCCAAAGCACTAACAAGGACTCTCAATCCCTTTTTAAGAGCATATGTGAGAAGACAGGCATTGACATATCAAGTCTCGAGACCAAGCTTCGTGCTGCGTTGCGCAAGATCCCACAGCAGTCGCCTGCCCCAGACGACGTGAGTCTGACAGGAGCAGCAAACAAGGTCCTCAAGAATGCGCAGCAGTTCAAGACACAGCAACGCGACTCGTTTATTGCTCAAGACCATCTATTGCTTGCCCTGCTTGAGGACTCGACTATCGCCTCCATGCTGAAAGACGCCGGTCTGGCTAACGAGGAGCTCTTCAAGAATGCACTGAATCAGGCTCGCGGCGGTCGTCACATTGACTCCAAGACCGCGGAGGCTGGCTACGATGCACTGAACAAGTACTGCTCGGATCTTACCGCGCTTGCTGCGGAAGGCAAGCTTGACCCTGTCATTGGTCGTGACAATGAGATTCGGCGAGTAGTCCGAGTTCTGTCCCGACGCACCAAGAACAACGCGGTACTCATCGGTAGTCCCGGTGTCGGTAAGACGGCAGTAGTGGAAGGCCTGGCGCAGCGCGTCATCGACCGTGATGTGCCTCCAAATCTTCTAGGAAAGATCTTCTCGCTCGACATGGGTGCGCTGATGGCCGGTGCCAAGTATAAAGGTGAATATGAAGAGCGCGTCAAGTCAGTGCTCGCTGAGATCGAAAAAATGACGAACGATGGCACTCCTTGTATTCTGTTTATTGATGAGATGCACCTGATGATGGCAGGTAAGGGTGGGGACAGTGGTATGGACGCCGCGAACTTGCTCAAGCCCATGTTGGCCCGTGGCAAGCTGCGCTGCATCGGTGCCACCACACTCAACGAGTACCGCCAGAGCATTGAGAAGGATGCGGCGCTGGAACGTCGCTTCCAGCAAGTACTAGTGGAAGAACCTACGGTCGAGGATGCTATTGCAATTTTGCGTGGTCTGCGCGAGAAGTACGAAGTGCATCACGGTGTACGCATTCTCGACAGTGCATTAGTATCAGCTGCACAGCTGGCCAAGCGTTATCTGACGGCCCGTAAGCTGCCTGACTCGGCCATCGACCTGGTGGATGAAAGCTGTGCTGATGTCACTGTGTCGCGCGAGACTGTGCCTGAGGCCATTGATACACTTGAGCGTCGCAAGGTGCGCCTTCAAATTGCCATGACGGCACTGGAGCGTGAGAAAGATCCACAGAGCAAAGAGCGCCTGACTCAGACGCGCCAGGAACTGGCGCAGCTAGATGATGAACTTGCGCCCCTTAAAGCCGAATTCGAAGCTCAGCGGGCCAAGGGTGATGAGCTGAACAATGTACGCCGTAAAATTGAAGAGCTGCGTGCCAAGGCCAGCGATGCTGAGCGTCGCTACGACCTGGAAACGGCTAGCGACCTCATGTACTACGCCATCCCTGACCTTGAGAAGCGAGCCGATAAATTGCAAGAGCAAGCGCGCAAGGATGAGGCCGAGGGCAAGACAAACTTGGCCAACACAGTCACGAGTGAAAACATTGCCTCAATCGTGAGCCGCTGGACCGGTATTCCTGTGACCAAGATGATGGAGAGCGAGCGTGTCAAGCTGCTTCGTCTTGAAAAGATCCTGCAGCGTGATGTGGTCGGCCAGGAAGATGCTGTGAAAGCTGTAGCTCAGGCCATCCGTCTCTCTCGCAGTGGTCTGTCAAACCAGAGTCGTCCAATTGCGAGCTTCCTATTCTGTGGTCCGTCTGGTACGGGCAAGACGCTTATGAGCAAGACGCTGGCTTCGTACATGTTTGACGATCCCGATGCGATCGTTCGTATCGATGCGAGTGAGTACTCGGAGAAGCACAGTATATCTCGCCTGATTGGTGCGCCTCCAGGCTACGTTGGGTTTGATGAGGGCGGTGTGCTCACTGAGGCCGTGCGCCGTCGACCCTTCTCGATCGTCTTGATCGACGAGATTGAAAAAGCTGCACGCGAGTTTGTGCAGCTATTCTTGCAGGTCCTCGACGAGGGTCGCCTGCAGGACAGCCAAGGCCGCCAGGTGTCGTTCCGCAACACGATCATCATCATGACGAGCAACCTGGGCTCGAGCTTTATCAATGAGTCTGAAGACGAAGACATTTCAGAGTCTGTGCGCCAACTGGTACAGTCGGCGATTTCAGCGCACTTCCCGCCCGAATTTATCAACCGTATTGACAGCATTGTGACTTTCCGCAAACTGGGCCGTATGGACGTTCGCCGCATCGTCGACATCCGCCTCAAGGAAGTGCAAAAGCGGCTGATCGAAAACGGCCGCCATTCCAGGATCATCGTCGATGAAGAGGCCAAGAACTGGCTTGGCAGCATAGGCTACTCGCCAACGATGGGTGCTCGCCCATTGGGTCGCGCGATTCAGGACCAGCTGCTCAACCCGCTGAGTCTGCTTCTCTTGCGCGGCCAGATTCATAATGACGACCCGGAGATCCATGTCTCCTTTGACAAGTACCGCAACGCGCTCACAGTGCAAGCGAATCACGAGGCTGTCCCTGGTACACTAGATGACGATGACGTGGATATGGAGGAAGACGATCTCGACGAGCCACTAGACTAGATTTTGAATATAATGGTACACAGTACGAATGGAGACTAGATACATTAGATGGGACCTCGGGAGGGCATATACAGTGGTGGCAGGTGCGATGGCGCATAAGGCGATGCAGAGGACGAGGAGGAAGGCGCATAGCGATGCGGCGCGCGTGAATCAGGTGCCGACTTGGGCGGCGCAGAATGAAATCCGCGCTTAAGCGGACTGTATGGTGCCATGCGCGAAGGCAGCAGCGGTTCAGACGTGTGCACGATAGAGGGGTATGGCGCGTATGAAGGCGACGGTGACGCGTGGGGCGAATGTACCAGGTATTCATGAAGAGTAGGATAGTCGCTTGTGTGCATGCCGTCATGAGAGCGTCTGAGATGCATTCCGTGCGAAACGGCGTGATGCGTGGCTGGATCAAGGCAAACGTCAACGGCACGGTGCACATGCTGATGCTGAAACTGCTGTTGCTGCTGCAATTGTTGCTGTAGCTCGTCCAGCTTTGATTGAAGACATACAATTTCAGAGCGGAATGAGATAACGGTATTTTGCAAGGATTCGTTCACAGACTCCAAGTACTTAACCTTGGCCTCCAGCGATGCACACCATTCTTTCTTTCGTAGACGGCACTTTTGCGCAGCTTTGCGATTGCGCTCCAAAAAGCTTTTTCGCTTGAAAGATGAGCACTCTTTAGCTTCATCACCAGGTGATGGGCCTTGTGAAAGCGAGCCCCTAGGCGATGGCGAGCGTGCTTCGTCGTTTGATTCTGACTTGATTGCATGGTTGCTCTCACCACCATCACGAACCATCGGCTCGTCACGATGAGGTTCAGGGGACTGAGAGGACAATTTAGATACAGGTATCACATGGGTGGAACATGATGATACTTGAGCTGGCGGGACATCCGAAGAAGTGGAATCCTGTCCATCACTGCTTGGAAGGGGCACAGGGAGGCAGGCACAGGGCGCCAGCCCCGTTGACGCTCGGGAGGGTGACTGATCAATTGCGCTCGAGGCGCTCTGAGTTAGAGGTAGCTGATAGGAAGGCTGTGTCTCACTCTTCGAAGACGAACGTGGTATAGTCGACTCTGTGTCAGCAGGGCCATAGGACGGGTGACATGAGGATACATCTTCGCGATCGGCCATGCAAGAGGAAGAGAGCGCACTTTCGTCCTGTGCTACAGACATTTCGCGATTCAATCGACGTGAGGGTAAATGCGAAGCTTCCCTGAGAGACGTGAAGTTGAGGCACAAAACAGATGCAGCGCACTCGCGCGAGGTGCAAAGTAAATCGGCGCTTTCAAAGCAACGCGTACGGAAAGATCCACCAATTTGGCACTCCAGTCTCAGGTTCAATTCTCCAAAGAGCCAAAGAGCTCGAGAAAGGCACACAAGCTCAACCGATCAATGGGGACGAGCTCCGCGCACGATGCCAGGAACTGAATAAAAGGATCGTTTAGCACGCGCTGCCGGCTTCTGAGAGCACGTGTTACGAAGGGGGCGCTGAGCGCCTTGTGGCGATCAATTACTAATTGGTCCGACGATTTGTGTTTGCGCGTCGACCGAGACAAGCGAAGAGCAGCCGTCGGTATCTTCTTATCCCCGTTTGATATCATGAACCCTGAAGAAGTACAAAACCCCCCTGCTACGACGACGGCACCAGCCATGACGAGCTCTCGCAAGTCTGCACGTATTACTAAGGTAGGTAGTTTGCTCTTCAAGGCAGGGCTGACGTGCTCAGATTCATGTGAGGGACATTAGCCTCCAGACGAACCTAGCAAGTCTGTTGGACCTGCTCAGTCAAGCGGGCGAAGTGTACGTTGTTGTCTTTTGCTAACGTGTAGTGTCTCGATGGACGTGCGTGTCGTCCAGCGTCGCGGAGCGCTCTCAGTCAAGTGCCAGGCGGCCTACAAAAATGCAACGTCTGCAGCTACGGCCGCAGAGACGCTTAATGGAGCAGAGCTCGACGGCAGCAAACTAGGCGTTTCTCGTCATGAGCCAAAGCAGCGGCAGTCTTCTGCAGCAAAGTCGACTGACGCTGCGCAGGAGGAGGACAAGCAAAAGTCGCAGCCTGTGGACCAGCAGGTCAATGACGCCGCTCCCCAGCCGGCGTCCAACGCCGCTGCTACGGGCAGCACCAAGAAAAAGTCGCTGCGCAAGCCCAAATCGAAGCCGGCACGTGGTGAGCCTAGTGAGACGATGTTGTACGTGTCTCACTTGGCGTACTCTGTCAACAACGATACGCTGATGGAGCTCTTTTCGCCCTATAACGTGAAGAGCGCCAACGTTGTGTACAACCGCTTCCGCTCGAGTAAGTCTCGTGGCTTCGCATTCGTCGACTTCCACACGCACGAGGACCAGCAGAGGGCTATGGCTGAGAAGAATGGCTTGGAGCTCATGGGTCGCGTGCTCAACGTCACGGTGGCGCTCCAGGAAGCACAGCCCCAGCAGGAGGCCCCCACTGAGTCTGCCGAGTCAGCTGAGCCCGCTGCCGATGCTGCCTAATGTGCCGTATGTGCTTTTTTTTATCTAGGCACTCAATAGAGTTATCTCGCGCATTGGCTCGGCCATGCGCTTCTTGGCCAAAAGCGTCGTTGGTAACCGCTGTGCCGTCGGTCGCTCTGAATGTGGAGTGAGCGGAGGTCGCTAGGGGTACCTTGACTGGAACGACTCGTTCTTGACCCAGGCCATTCACATGACCCGCTCCGTGCTCACATCGACGCCTGTCGACACGATACCGGCGCTTATTGAGGATTTGCGCCGGGTTTTCTTGTCTGGAAAAACACGCTGCATAAAGTACCGCAAGAACCAGCTGAAGCAGTTGTGTTTCCTGGTACACGACAATGAACAGGCCTTTGTCGATACGATCCACAAGGACCTGGGCCGTCCTAAAATGGAGACGGTATTTGCCGAAATTATTGGTTTTCAAAACGATATCCTAACGACCATCGCGCATCTTGACAAATGGACGCAGGATCGGTACGTGTATGCGGGTTTGCCGTTTTTGTCGCACGGGACCAAGATTCGCAAAGATCCCAAGGGCACTGTACTGGTGCTTGGAGCTTGGAATTATCCCATCACAGTTCAATTGGGTCCTGTGATCGGGGCTCTAGCAGCGGGAAATACGGTGGTACTGAAGCCATCTGAGCTTTCGATGCACACGGCGCAGCTGATAGCGGATCTGTGGCCCAAGTACATGGATCCTGACACCTCGACTATCGTGAACGGTGGCATAGCACAGGCTACAGCTTTGTTAGATGAGCGCTTTGAACACATCTTTTACACAGGCAGCGGCCGCGTTGGGCGCATTGTGGCTGAAAAGGCTGCTCGGTGGCTGTGTCCCACGACACTAGAGCTGGGTGGCAAATCGCCCGTCATCGTCGATGCTTCGGCAGATCTCAGGATTGCAGCGCGACGCACGCTATGGGCCAAAGCGTTCAACGCCGGCCAAACCTGCATCGCGCCCGACTACGTGCTCGTAGAGCGCAAGGTCCAAGACCAGTTTGTCCAAGAACTTGTGCGAGCCAAGCGCGAGTTTTGGACTTCCATGGACAAGAGTGTCAGGGACTTTGGGCGCATCGTCAATGAGAATCACTGGAAGCGTCTCCATGGCCTGATCTCGTCGTCCAAGGCGGAAGTGGTGATGGGGGGCACGGAGGGAGCGGATCAGCCGACCAAATTTATTCCCCTGACGGTGCTCAACAACGTCGACCCCCAGGAGGCAGTTATGAGCGACGAGATTTTCGGTCCAATCTTGCCGATTGTGCCGGTAGATGACGTCAAGGCGGCAGTCCAGTTCATCAATGAACGTGACCAGCCTCTTGCGCTCTACATGTTCACAAGCCGCAGTGACGTCCAGGAGTACATTCTTACCTACACGCGTTCTGGCGGTGTTGTGAGTGGTGACATGCTCTTGCACTATGCGATTGACGCCTTGCCGTTCGGAGGCACCGGTCCCTCTGGCTACGGTGCCTATCATGGCAAGGCGGGCTTTGATTGCTTCACGCACGAGCGCGCTGTTGTCGAAGCGCCGTCTCACGGTGCGGTAGGACACGTAATTGAGTCAATCATGGCCAAGCGGTACCCACCGTACTCGGAAGGCAAGCTCAGCTTTTTCCGCCATCTTCTCTCTAAATGGATCCTGTTTGGTCGACCTGCCGATGCGACAGCCTCGCTCACGTCGATCGATCAGCCCGCGTCCCGGGTAGGTTGATGCACCTACGCTAACGAATACAGTCGCACCTAAGTTTAGTTTCCCGCTACAAGAAGCTTCTTTCCCTGCTGGTGGTGCTCCTCTTGCTGGTACGTTCTACCTGAACTGCCTTGTCTATAGCATCACATGGGTTACATGACATCATTAAGATCACTTGAAGTGTCGTCCTCTTCCTCAATCAAGGTGGCCGGTAAGTCGCGCCGCATTTTCTGCCGCAATGGTGTGGATGACGCCGACTTGTCGCCTTGTGTCCACAGCTTGGGGCGCGGCAAGGGGCATGGAGAGCCACGACGCCGACGAAGTTCTGGGGCCGCATCTAGCAAGTGGGTCGGTCGCTGTCCAAGTCCGCCCGCAAACTCATGCTCTTCGTCAATCCAATCACCCTCGTCTTCTTCTGGTGAAAGTTTTCGCATGGGCTTGCTCTGGTGTAGAAGAGAGGGCCGCTTCGGTGTAGCAAACGGCCGACGACACCGACTTCTCAAGGGCGATAGACTTGACTTACCAAGCCCGGCAGGCGGAGTCGTCCGAGAAGCGGCCTTTATGCTCTCTCGCTGTAGCGACGAGTCGTCCAAGGACTTGTGCTTTTCGTTGAGTGCTCGAACCGGCGCAAGAGGATCATGATTCTCCTTGCGCAGGCGATACACGATGGATTCCGAGTCACGCCGTCGGCGAGGAAGAGGCGTATGTAGCACGGACGACATGCTGGATTTGTGTCGTCGAAGTGACGTTGAGACGCGCGAGTCTGTGCTGCTCAATGAGGATCGTCGGGTACTCGAAGTTTGACTGATCCGGGACGACGTTCGTCGTGTCATGGCGATCGGCCGGGCTGGTTTCGGCATGACCGGCGACGATCGCGCGGATGGGTCGGGTGAGGACACAATGGGCAATGGCTCTGGTGCGTCTTTATATGCGCCAGGAACACGAAGGGTATATGAAGCTGCACGGCGCCTCCTTCTGTGCAGTAGAAGCCACCAAAATGCGCCAGCAGAGTCACATGCGTGGGTAAGAACGCTGTGCCGAATCTGGCCCACGGCCAGGCCGAGTTCTTGAAGCATGGCATACAAGTCTTTTTCTTCTGCGCTTTCCATAAGTGGTACAGGTGGCATAGATATCTGGGCGAGGTGATCCACCTGAACGGGATCCGCGTGCAGCTGGAACCATGAATGAGAGACAATGTCTTTGATAGAGGGACGTTGCGCGCCATCCTTCGACAGGATGGATCCAATAAGATCGCGCACCTCTAATGAGAGCTGGGAGGGCAGGTGAGGTGATGCATGCAAAATCCGATCGTGTAAAACGGCGTCATTGTCGTCGTCAAACGGGAGCTGCCCACATACGAGTGCATACAAAATCACCCCCATCGACCATATGTCGACCTGTTCACCGACATATGGTCGACCATCCAGCATTTCGGGTGCACAATAGGCCTGGGTACCGCATCTTGTGTGTAGCCAGCGATGCGGCTCAAACTCGCGCGTGAAGCCAAAGTCACTGACTTTGACATGGCCTTGGGCATCCAGCAGAATGTTTTCGAGCTTCAAGTCACGATGCACGATGCCCTGTGCATGGATGTAGGCCACTGCGTCGCATAACTGTGCAAAGTACTTATATGCCTCTGACTCATGTAAGGCCCCGCGACTTTCCACCACGTCATACAATTCGCCGCCCGAACACAGTTCAGTCACCATCCAGATATGAGACTCGGTGAGAATCACTTCATACAGCTGAAGTACGTGCGGATGATGGAGTCGACGATGATGGTGTATTTCACGAGTTAGGCTGGCGACATGCTGCTTGGGTATCTGCTTGACGGCCACACGCTCATTCGTGAGCCGGTGCGTGGCTAGACGCACTTTGCCGTAGGTACCTTGGCCAATTGAGCGTTGAAGCGTATATTGCCCAACCACAGACAGCTTTCCAGATGTGAGCTGCTTTCCCAGCTCATGGTATGCCGATGTGAGATGCGCATGTCGGACGCGTGCGTGACGCCCTGTCATGGCCGGCGCTCGAGCAACGCACCGTGCATCTCGTTCTCCACGCCGGGGTCTGAGCACCACGTTGGTCAGCATTATGTCATGCATGACTGGACGAGCCGAGCGTTACGACCCCGCGTGGAGCTCGTCGCGACACCGTCCTTGCCAACCATGTCGACGCCCAAGTACGGCGATGCGAAGTATATATTTTTGACGGATTTCGACGGCACGATCACGCTGCTTGATTCGAATGATCACATGGTCGACACTGTGGGCATGGGCTACGCGGAACGTCGTAAGATCAACGATGCGATTGTGGCGGAAAAGATAGGCTTCCGTGACGGATTTCGTCAGATGCTTGAGTCTGTCCATCGGCCCTTTGAAGAAATGAAAGAGCTGACGCGCCGAGACGTCAAGCTTGATCCGGGCTTCAAGGAGTTCCACGCATTCGCCAAAGCAAACCATATTCCCATTGTCGTGGTGTCGTCTGGTATGACACCCATCATCCGCTCCATTTTTTCGAACCTGATTGGTGAAGAGGAAGCTAGCAAGCTGGAGATCATTTCGAACGATGTCGAGTTCACCGACCCTGAAAAGAAGGGCGACACGTGGAGCATCGTGTACCGTCATCCTGACAATGTCAATGGCCACGACAAATCGCTGAGCATCCTACCCTACCGCGACCTGCCGCAGCGACCGCTGCTTTTCTTCGCGGGCGATGGTATTTCTGACATTTCGGCTGCGCGCCACGCTGACGTCCTATTTGTGAAGGATAAGAAAGACAACGATCTGGCTACGTACTGTGACAATCACAACATTGGGTACCACCTGTTTAAGGACTGGACCGTGCCGAAGCACATGATCCAACAGTGGCTCAACGGTGAATTGACGCGTGAGCAGCTCCTAACTCGCCGTGCATAGGTGTGTGTAGCATCTCCACATGTTCATTTCCACGTGACACATCAGCGCCGTTGGGCGACGGCCGCGCGTCCCTCGCTTGCGATTCGACCACAATATGAGTGCAGGAGCTGGCGAGGGCGCGTACAGTTTCTCGCTGACGACCTTTTCGCCGAGCGGCAAGCTCGTGCAGATCGAGCACGCACTAGCTGCTGTGGGTCAGGGTACGACAAGTCTTGGGATCAAGGCGTCGAACGCCGTCGTCATTGCGACGGAAAAACGACCACCTTCGCCTTTGGTGGATGACAGTGCTTTGGAAAAGGTGGCGCTGGTGTGCCCCAACATTGGCATCGTATATTCAGGGATGGGCCCCGATTTTCGTATTCTCCTTGCACGTGCACGGAAGATCGCACAGTCGTACTGGAAGATTTATGGTGAATACCCCACAACCAAGGTGCTAGTGCAGGAGATTGCGACGGTCATGCAGGACGCGACGCAGAGCGGTGGTGTGCGTCCGTTTGGTGTGTCGCTCCTTATAGCTGGCTTTGATGCCGTGCGTGGTCCGTCGCTGTATCAAGTTGACCCCAGTGGCTCCTACTTTTTGTGGAAGGCGAGTGCTATGGGCAAGAATATGACCAATGCCAAAACGTTTTTGGAGAAGCGGTATAGCGACGACATTTCCCTCGAAGATGCCATTCACACGGCTATCCTCACGCTCAAGGAAGGCTTCGAGGGGCAAATGACGGAAAAGACCATTGAGATTGGCATCGTGGGCCATGCGACCAAGTCGATCGTCGGCGAGGGCAAAGAGCCCATACCTGTGTTCCGCCGCTTGACAGAGCAAGAAGTCAAGGACTACTTGGCGCTCTAATCTAGTGACGCGATGCTGCACGGAAGGTGTTCTTACTCGCACTCCGCGTAGGCTTGCGGCGCTGTGTACGACCAGACCGGGCCTCGTCAGATAGCGCGTCCACACCATAGCCCTGTTCGACGCCAGCACCTTTGGATAGACCCATGCCAAACGTTTCGTGCTCGGACTTTTTGGCTTTCTTTGTGCGCTTCTTCGATGCGTCTGTTCCTGCAGATGCAGCGGATGGCGTCCATGAAATAGACGTGCCCGTGAACAAAGCATCGTCAGAGACGCGTGCCTGAGCTGGTTGGTGGCGTGCACGATCGCCGAGAGGACGATCCTTTGCGTGTGGATCGTCCTCAGTCGCATCGAACGACTGCACCATGCGAGGCATGTGAAGCGGCTTGGCCGGCGGCGCCGATGATGGCTTGGCAGCGGGCGTGGGTGGCGTCTCGGCCTCAGGCTCCGACGCAGATTCAGACCCGGATTCTGACTCCTCCTGGTCGGGATCCAGGGACTCATTGTCGCTGTCCATGTCCTCTTGCACGGCAGGAACAAGTTTGCGCTCCGTCTCACGAGGCGCTGGGCGTGACTGGATTGATGCGCTCGGATGAAGCAGGGCATACTCACGGCTTGTTTCATCGACCTGAAACTCAGGATTCGTGAACAATTCTTTGAATCGGTCGTCGTGCAAGAGAGTGGATGCTTCGTCAGAAGCCAGCTTGTCAGCCAGAGGACGATTGACCTTGACTTGGCGACTGGGCTTGGCGTTCTGAACACTGCGCACGCGACTCTCGGCCTCACGCTCCATCCTTGCACGAACGGCGCGCTGCTTCGCCTCATCATAGGCCTGTGGGTGTGCCAGCAGACGCGCGCGCTCATACAGCTTGAGCGACAAGAAGTATCCATGCATGTATGGCCGCAAAAGAGGCGTTCCAATCAAGTGAGCCAATTCAAGACGCTCTAGTTCGGCGTGATCCACAAACTTAAAGTCTTCGTATGCATTGACACCGCTATCGCCAGTGGACACGGCCATGTCCGTACGGTCAATTTCGTCCGTGATGTTGTCCACAAAGCTGCACCAGCGCGGTGCAGGCCCTAGCGCGGGTACATACCACGCAGCCATTTGTGTAGCTTCCACGGCAGCAAAAAGTAAACCACTGCCAGGGTAGTGCATGACGTGGTTCAGATTCGTGAGAGGACCCGCTGGCGCCACCGATACAAGATTCTCAGCCGTGTCCTTGTCCCAGATCTTGATGACTTTTGCATCAGCGCTTAGCACTTTGCCGTCAGCTTCTGACTGAGTGCGTGTGGGTGTGTCGACGTTGGCGTCACCGGGCCATGAGAGAGACTGTATCGGCAAGCCAAAGCCTTGATCCTTGGTCGTGTACGGCTTGTCCATGCGCAAGTCATAGAGCAGGACGTGTCCGGTGTTCGTGCCCACAGCAAGGTTCAGTCCGTCAGCGGCGCTCGCCAGCGACGTGACTGCCAGAGTGGACGACGCCTGTGCTACTGCTTCTGCGTCGGCGTCTTCGCCAAGTTGCACGCCTGGTAGCTGCCTACGCGCCGCCAAGAGTGCCGCATCCAGTACCGTTCGCGTCGCCACGCTCAAGGATCCCGCCTGACGCCGCATTCGAGGATCCCATAATTCCACCACGCCACTGCCATCCGTACCAAAGCTGAGCAGGCCATGCGCGGGGTTCACATCGATCGCATTGCAGCCACGGACAGTATTTCCCTGTAGTCCAAGCGTATAGGGAGCTAGGTATCTGCCTTGATCAAGATTCAAACGATACACCTCGTTACCGGCAGCGCCGACAAGCGCATCTGCCGAGGGGTAATGGTATCCTAGCGCGCGACCGAATCGCGGCAGGCGGACACGGGTGTGCATACCGCCCTGATTGTGCAGTTCAAGTGACCTATCACTTTGGAGATGCAGAGATTTGGTCCAGTCGTCGGACAGAAACTGTGGCGGTCAGTGATAGCAGATACGCACGAGAAAATCGACATTTTCCGCGTCTGTGTGACGCTCAAACTTGAGACTAAGCTGCTCACATTCCCATACGCGGATTTGGGGCTTATATGTGCCTGTAGCCATAATGTGCAGACCATCATGCGTGCACCGAATTTTATTGCTCGCCACGGGAAACTCGAAATCCTGAATGAGCTCAATCTTGGACAGGATCTTATCATTTTCAATCGCTGCCTTGCGTTTTTTGCGCTTGTTAGATGATCCGGAGCGACGCAGGATATCTGGAAGTGATGTGGAATTGTAAGATGCTTCTTCCGGTGCAGACGACGAGCCGCCTGATACCGTGTACACCCGCGCCGGATCCTGAGCAGCCGACATGGTCGCCCAAGGTCGTCCTCCACCCCTGGTCCAAAATTTTTCGTGGTGAGGCCGCAAAGAAGACGGATCACGTGCACGAAAGAAAGCCTGCGCCGTTCAGCTCGTCGCGCTCGGCTGTCGTCACCATCATGTCCAAGGCAGGTGGTAAACAGGCTGTCGCGACGATCGTCAAGCTACTTGTCCCAGCTGGTAGTGCATCTGCACAGCCACCTGTTGGTCCGGCGCTAGGTGCCAAGGGTGTGAAGGCCATCGACTTCGCCAAGGAATTTAATGCGCGCACCAGTGATCTGGAGCCAGGTCTGCTGACGCCCACGGTCGTGACGATTCAGCCAGACCGTACATTTTCATTTCGTACTCTCACTCCTCCCACGTCTCTTCTGCTAAAGCGCGCGGCTAATATTACGACAGGTGCGCGAAAGCCTGGTGCCGAGATCACTGGGACTGTGAGCATCAAGCATATATACGAAATTGCCAAGATCAAAATGAAGGATGTCGATATTACCGAAAAAGAGGTATGTACCGACGTACTGACGCACTAGATGTGCAAGGTGGTGGCTGGCAGTGCACGAAGTCTTGGCATCAAGATCGTTCGGTAGCGCTCCACTATCTACAAAACAGGCATCATAGAGGAACCATCTACAAAAAAAATGACATGTGTTGCGCCCGCAGGGAGGCATTCCTATGAGTAGTGCTTACCAAAGCGTGAATCCACCGTCGGGGCGGATGTGGCCACCAGTCATGTAGCTGGCGTACTCGCTGAGCAGGAACACACATGGGGCACCCTGCTCGTGGGGCTCACTAAAGCGACCCATGGGCACACTCGAGGCCTGGTAGTCACGGATGGACTTGTCCATCACACTCGTCTGCTCCGTGTTGCAGAAGCCAGGCTCCAGAGCATTCACACGAATGTTGTACTTAGCAAACTCAGCGGCGAGGCCCTTGACCATGTTGGTGGCAGCACCCTTCGAGGCATTGTAGAACACTTGCGTGAGTGGGTCATTCGGACCCTTCTGGTTGTAGATCTCCGAGCTCATACTCGAGGTGACGACGATCGAACCCTTGTCAAACTTGGTATCGACCCAGTGCTGGGCCACAGCCTTGCATGCGTTGAACACGCCAAGCACGTTCACGTTGAAGACCTTGTGGAAGTCGTCAGGCGTCAGCTCAAGAGCAGGCTTGACAATCGACACACCCGCATTAGCAGCAAGGCCGGTAATCTGGCCGAGATCAGCCTCGGCCTGTTGGATGGTCTTTTTCACTAGCTCAGCGTCGCTGACATCGCACTTGTAGGCCTTGACCTTGACACCGTATTCCTTGGCCACTTCCTCCGCAGCCTTCTCAGCGTCGGGGTTAGAGTGGTACAGCATGGCCACATTAGCACCGGCTTGGGCACACGACTTAGAAATGGCCAGACCAATGCCACGGTTACCACCGGTAGTCACAACAGTGCCGTTAAGCTTAATTTCAAATACCATTTTCGAGTGGGATGTGGGAGTTGAGAGACAGGTACGGTATGGGGTGATGTGTCAATACAATACCCGTCTGTGCGAAGGATCTGCCCTCGCATTGGCTCCCGAAGCTGGAAGAAACCCATGGAGATTAGTCATGCTGCTGTCATACCGAAGGGAGCCTGTCGCCGATTAGAAAAATACGTTGTACGTGATTGGCCTGGTCCACGGCAAAACCTGCGTCTTTTGCCACCCCTCGCTGAGACTGTTCGGAAATATTTTATCAGATTGCTCACACGCCCACGGTTTCATCTTACGACCACCACTCTTCTGAATGATTTCCGGACTTACAACTTCAGTTTTGCGTACGAGTATTGCTCGTATGCCGCGCGCCATGCTGGCTGCCAGCCGCCCGGTGCGTATGTACCACGAGAAAGTGCTCGACCACTACAATAACCCTCGCAACGTCGGCTCGTTTGCCAAGGGTACTAAGGACGTCGGCATCGGCCTCGTTGGTGCACCAGCCTGTGGCGATGTTATGAAGCTGAGCATCAAGGTCAATGAAGAAGGTGTGATCGAAGATGTCCGCTTCAAGACATTTGGTTGTGGCTCTGCCATTGCGAGCTCGAGCTTCATGACCGAGCGTGTGAAGGGCATGACGCTGGATGAGGCCGCGGCCATCAAAAACACCGAAGTGGCACGCGAGCTCTCGCTTCCACCTGTAAAGCTGCACTGCTCCATGCTTGCGGAGGATGCCATCAAGAGTGCCATCAAGGACTACCGCAAGAATCGTCTGGAGTCTGGTAACACGAAACAAGGCCACATTGAGATCATGCAGGATGCTGCCACCGGCCAGACAACTGCCACTCCTCATGTCGGATCCGGTACTGTATAAACTAGCACTCGATGTATTATCTATTTCAAGTTAGACATTGGCTCTATGTACAAAATTTATGATGCATCCTCTGTCACCAGAACCTCGTGCGTACTTTCCCGCCCGGACGACTTGCCTGTCATGTCGTGCTTAGGAGCTGAAGGAAGTGCGGGCTCCATCATGGTGTGGTGCGTGCCATCATCCGGCATTTCCTCTGCTTGCGAAGCGAGGCGCACCAACTCCTCCTCCACGGACTGTTGCTCGTCGGCTGACAGGGTGCTAGAGAGCATGTCATTGATTTCCTGCGTGTCATTAGTAAATGTAACCCCTATCTCGCGTACGTTTTGATAGTGCTGTGATTCGGCTGCAGTGTCCAGTATCTGCTCAACTCGTTCCAGACGTGTTTCCTCATGGATCTGCTTGAGTACTTCGCTACCCTGAGAGAGGCCATAGAGTACACTCTGCTCAAGCTGTGCGAACTCGATCGTAGATACCTGGTAGGCGTTAATCGCAGATACGGAAAAAGACGCACCAAATCTTGCAGAGTGTCGAGTTGCTGATCCGTTTTTTCAATCAAACCGTTTTGATATGCACGTTGCCGCAGCGCGAGACGTGCACGTTCTATATGGCCTTCCCGCACAGCCTGTCTCGCAATGTCATATTCGCGATCTAGTACCTGTTGCAGCTGGTCTGGTTAGGCGAGAAAGCTCACGTACTTTACGTTGGTACTGCCGCACACGGTCGCGTTGCACCTTCAAGCTATTTGTAAGATAAGAATACATACTCTAGCACTGCGCGATCCTGCTTTGTGACGCGCACACCCCGAGATTGGCTCGTGCCCATCACCAAAAGCACTGGAGCAAGAAGACACGCTTCGAACCGCCTCCACCTGCAAAAAGCCCTATGATTATCCACGACGGCCTCGCTTATGTGGCCGGGCACTGCCAGGACGGTGTGATGCTACATCAGTGCGTGCACCACCACCCAGTGCCGAATCAAGAGATTTCTTTTCCTTCTGAGCGTCTTTACGACGTTTCCGATCCATAGACTTACGTAGCGCAGCGCTGGATCCCGTTCCGTTGGACATACTTTCGAATTGCTTGCGCAGTACCGCTTCATGGAACTGAGCCTTTTTCGGAAAGTAGGGACGCAGGCCTGCATCTACACGGCGCTGATTTTCTTTCTTGAAGTCTGATTTGACGCTTCGCTCGCGCTCACGGCGTATGCGCTCATTTTGAAGACTCTCAGCGCGACGCAAAGACTGTTCCACTTGACCACGTTCATGACGTATATCCAGGGCCTGCTGGCTTTTTGCACGAGGTCCGGCGTGGTGCATCTCGGCACGCTTCAATTTGCCATGCCTTTCACGTAGCTGCTTGATTTCGTTTTGGTATAATTCGGACAGAAAGCCATAGGACTTGGTATGCAAGTCATGATTCACAGGACCAGCCGATAATGAATCAAACCGCGGATCACGCGACTTGGCACGCGGAATGGGATCGACAACATGGCGCATTCGAGATACAGGGCGACGAGTCGACATGATAGTCGGTGCACTCTTTGTTTCACGCGTTCCAAGGCTCTGCTTCTTTGCTGTGTCTTTGGCGGGCGACTTGGCGCCCAATTCACGCAGCTGCTGCTTGACCATGGCACGCTTGGCTTGGATAGATTCAGTCTCCGACGCTTCACTGCCAATCTTGCTGGACTTCATAGCACGGCGTGCCTTGAGCAAGTTGTCATAAGGAATGGATTCAATCTCGCGCCGCAGGGCGTCTTCTTCATCCACCTCCTCTTCTTCCGAGTCGGACTCCTCGTCATCAGGATCAATAAATTGCGCATAGCCATCACCCTCTTCCTCCTCTGAACTACCTTCCATCTCTTCTGCATCATATTCGTCCTCAGATACGACGTCACCGCGTGTCGGCACCGCCTCTTCACGCCCTATTTCAGCACGAGACATGGTGGTGGGCAAAAAATAGATTAGTCATGTGGTCTGTGAGCCCTATGCACCTAAAATTTCCGCTGGATAGGATCAATCCGCTGGCCCATTTTGGTCGTGACACGCGGCATGGTGAGGCGCTGATGTTGTGTGCGCGTATTCCATTCCGATCCAAGAGGTGTTCGCATGGCAGCTTCGTACTGTGCAGCACTGGTGTATGGGAATGGCAAGTCCTTGGCCTTATATTTGGACGCCTTCTTATCCTGCCGCTCATTGATCATCACATGCTCCATGCCAAAATCTTTGCGTCGCGAAGGGTCCAGACCGTCGATTTTCTTAATCAACGCTGGGTGCTTCTTTTGCCTGTGACGCACACCTTTGCCTCCCCAGCTTCCCCAGCCAGGTAGCGTCATGTCTTGTTCTTGGGGCGCATCAGCCTGGATCATTGCGCGTTTTTCTTTGGCAAAATCCAGTGCTACATTATCGCCCGCAAAGGCCTCAGCAACCAAATCACGCTGCAAGGGTGCATTGTTGCGTTTTCCACGTCCGCGCTTGCCTCGAGCATGGCGCGTAATCTCGGTTGGTTCTGCTTCACTTTCACTCGACAAGGCCTCGAGCTGCGCGGTAGGATCGATCGCCAGTGTAGCGTCTTCAGCAGCTGATGCGCGTGCTTCATCGCCGCGCGCTGCATGCCGCTCTGTGCGATGTATAGATCGCGTGGCAGCTCGACTGTCCTTACCGACCAGAACCTGTGGTGTTTGCTTGGACGTTCCGCCCGACGCCGACTGACGCAGCCATGGATTGGATGCACCAGTGTGGAAGGGATTAGCAGGCAGCGTCGCATCGTGACCTTTTGTGCCTTGAGAGTACACAGCACGGCCTACGGGGCGCTCATTTACCGTATCGTCTTCATGTTCGAGCTCTTCACGAAGTGAAGCAATCGTCTCTTGTGTCTCTCGAGATTGCTTGTCGCGTGCGTCTTGCATAAATTTCATATGCATCAGACTCTTGCTCTTTTTTCCTGACTGTTCTAGCGCTTGAGCATCGCGTTCATCTTGTTCAGCCTCTTTGCGAGCAAATGACTCGAGCTCATTAAACGCTGCCTCGCGGTCATCACTGTGCATCGATACGAGGGATTCGTCGTCGCTGTCTTCCACGTGGATTCGCTTGCGGAGCTCTTCGCCTTGTCGAAGCTGATCTTCCACGGCAAGGCGAGCTTCTTGGGATGCGTCGTCATTGCGACCCGCATGAAACTTGGCCCATTTTCCTGTATTTTTATGCCGAAGCGTAGCACGCTCCTTGGCTCGATCCTTGGCCGCCTGGTATCGTTGCTCTTCGTCGTCGTCATCATCCTGCAAATCTTGTGCTTCCTGCTGCTTCATTCGCTCTCGCTCACGGCGGTGAATGCGGCGGTATGTTTTACTTTTGATCTTGTTGGCACGCCGCGCTTTCTGCTCAGCACGGAACATGAGCTCACGCATACGACGTAGTTCGGCCTGGCGTTTCCCTGCTTCGGCAGGATCCATGTCGCGAAGGACAAGCTCTTCTTGCTCGGCCACTTGCTTCTCGGACAGTCCACCCTCATGCAGCAAAGACGCCACAGATTTTTCCATATCAGTTGTTGGTGCAAACGAAGCTGTGAGACCAGCATTGGATGGAGCTGGTGGTTGCGCAGGTGGTTGAAGTGGGAACGACAAGTGATCCGCCTCTCGAATGCGCTTAATTGTGGGAGCCCATCCCTCGACCTCCTCTTTCGAGAGTTTGTATGCTTCGACGCGGTCTAATCGGTCTTGAACAGGGGTGGGGAGAGGCGCATGCAAGACACCTCCGCCACGTTTGGATGCTGTAGGCTGGCTTCCTTTACTGCTACGCTGCTCAGCAAGTGCTTGTACGTTTGCGAGTGATGTACCCGAGTCGTGTGCCATAAGATCCTGTAGACTGAGTTTGACATCCGAACTGCCTGCAGCCTCAGTGGCCTCACCCACAGCTTCAGTGCGCTCAGGGCGCGCGGTGCGTTTTTTTGGCATGCTGGTATCGTCTGTATGCGCGCGCTTCTTGCTCCATATCGCGTCCCAATCAGGATCATCGATGCCAAAGTCGTCTTCAGCGTCCTCCTCTTCGTCTACGTGTGCCGGCGCCTCGTCCTCATCAGGCGCCTCATCCAGCAAGTTGCTTAGAGCGACCATATCCTCTCCTTCTTCTTCCTCTTCTTGAGCATTATCGTCGTTGCGACCGCCCATATCGTATTCGTCGTCCTCGCCAAAGGCCTCATCACTGTCAATCTCTTCGTCGTCGCCTTGAATACCCTCAGGCTCGTCATCCGAGTCATCGAACACGCGCGGTCCACGAATATGAGACGAATCTCTGTCCTCTGATGATGAATCATCTTCTACCGGCATGATGCGCTCGCGGCGCCGGCGATGGACTCGACGGCTCATACCCTACCGTATGACAAGCCAGACTTGGGCCCCAGGCGAGTCGAAAAAAAAAATAGGAGACACACGTGGCTTTCCTCACTTTTAGTACATCGCCGCCTCCTTTTGCCTCGACACAATGCGGCCACTGACGGACGCTGAGACAACGACCCTCTTTGAAAAGCTCGCCCATTACATTGGAAAGAATCTTGTGCACTTGATTGACCGGCCTGATGATCCGTATGTATTCCGCCTGCACCGCGACCGCGTGTATTATGTCTCGGAAGACAATATGAAGCTGGCCGTGTCAGTAGCACGGCCGAATCTCATGTCCCTCGGTACCTGTTTCGGCAAGTTTTCCAAGACAGGCAAGTTTCGTTTGCACATTACTGCCCTTGACTATCTCGTACAGTATGCGCGTTATAAAGTATGGATTAAACCGAATGGCGAGATGCCATTCTTGTATGGCAACCACGTCGTCAAAGCTCACGTGGGGCGTATTACGGACGATACGCCTGAGCATGCGGGTGTAGTGGTCCTGAGCATGAGCGGCGTAGGACTGGGCTTCGGTGTCACGGCCCGTTCCACGTCGGATACCCGAAACATGGACCCTACCAACATAATCGTCTTCCACCAGGCCGACGTTGGCGAATATCTCCGTGAGGAAGAAACTCTGTTTTAGACAACAAATTGTAGAACTACAGAGATATGTACGAGGAAGCCACCTTGATATACGCAATGTACAAGGCATGTTTACTCGTCTTCCGGTGATGGATTCCGGACCATCAGAGGCTGATGGCCTGTTGCTGGGGGCGTGCTGACTGGTGGCCTAGTGACGGCTGCCTTTTCGTCCGTAGGCCATGGAGCAGTATTTTCATTCGAAGGGTAAGGTGGCAGAGAGCTCGATGGCATCTCCGAAGACTGCATCACAGGCTCACTGGGAGATGAAGCCTGCTTTTGGTCGTTCACCGACGTAGGGAACCAAGCGCTCGAAAGCGCCGGTGGGTCCCAGTCGCCATGATCCATTGCGCTCTGCCCTTCATTATCGCCACCAAAAGCCTGCACAACACCAGCATTGTTGCCACTCATATCAGAAACATAGTGAGTTGTGCTGGGCTCAGCCTCACGCGCGTAATTCTCATTGTGTGTTGGCGCGACGCCTGGGATAAATGATGGCCAAGCAGTGACCTCGCCGGAGACAGGCGCAGCAGCCCCCGTCGCAGGAGCAGCCGCATTGTCGTACGACACGGGGTATGGAGCATCCTCGGGAACGTGGGGCATGTACATGTGGGATACATTGCTTTGAGCGGGCTCGTACTCTGCCGAGGAAGACGGCTGACCCGATGCATTCGATTGACCACTGATGCTGGGGTGGTATTGCAGATTAGACGCTGCAGCCCCTGGTTCGGCTTCGGTAGAGTCGCGGAATGGATCAGGCTGTGCGTAAGCATACGCCGAAGATCCGACACCATGGTAAGCCGACGATTCCATAGATGGGCGTTGATAGGCAAACGCTGAGTCCGTCGGCAGGCTTTCATAAAGACCACGCTGAGCGTCGTTCGAGCCGGCCCGCCCCGGCGAATAGTATTGTGCGGTTGGCTGACCCAGCCCTCCCAGAGCAGCACCAGTCGAGACAGGTACACCAGGTCCATGCATGGTACCGTAAGGGTCATCGACAGAGTTGACATAATGTGCCGGCTGGTGATAGCCCGACGACGGCTGATACAAGGGCTGTGCGCCCTGGAGACCATTAGCTTCGAGTGATGGACGACCAACGGAGCCATGAAGCCCACTGTTTTGGTCAACGCTGCCATTACCGCCACCTGGCGTACCGAAGGGTCCACCCATTATATCGTCATCATCGTCATCATCAAAAGGTGTGCGTGTCGTCGCAGCAGCTGCTGAGGCAGCGGCCATGACATCGGCGTCCATCCGTTTCGATTTTCGACGGCGGTATAGTAGCCAGCCGAGGCCAATAATCAATGCCACTACAACGATACCCACAGCAGCAAAGGTACCTCCGACAGCACCGCCATCATGCCAGTATCCATCATCGCCATCGTTTTTGTTCGCACTGCGATCGCCAGCATCAGGCGTAGATGTAAATACTGACTTGCGAGTTGATGTAACAGCATGACCATCGATAGTCGTTACAAATACGTCAGTTGAGGTCGCCGTATTAATCCCACTTGATGAGCTCGTAATGGCACCGTTTGGGGTTGACGTTGGACCAGCGGTATAAGATGACGACACTGTAGAGCGATTGCTGCTATTAGTGCTGCTGCTTGAGCTAGAGCTATCACTGCTCGAGCTGCTGGAGTTAGTGCTGCTGTTGGTTGGGCCTTGAGAAGAAGTGCTAGTAGGGCCATTACTGCTACCCGAACTCGAACTCGAGCCCGACGTTCGGCTTTGATCATTTGAAGACGTTGAAGAGCGACCATCAGGGACACCATTTGTGCTGCTCGACTGGGACGTGGGGCTAGCATCAGCTGAAGTCGAAGAACTATTGCTGGTGGACGAGGAAGTGCGCCGGTCTTCATTGTCAGATGTCGAAGTAGATTCATTGTAATCGTTCGATGTCCTAGTCGCAGATGTCTGCGTGGGACGGTTGCTTCCCTCCGTCGTAGAAGTGGGGCGTCTGTCGTTGCCGCTATCGCTAGTATCGTTGGAGCTGCTCGTCTGACGCGGCTGGTTGTTGCCACCGGTGGAGATGGAGCGGTCACTTTCGCTACCACGCGATGAGGCGTTTCCATTGCCGCGAGTCGACGTGCGTTGGTCGTTGTCACCGCGAGACCGCGTAGAGTCAGAGCGGTCCATGGTCGGTGAGCTAGACTCCGATGTTACGGAAGAAATGGTATGCGACCTCGAGGAGTAAGTTCCACTAGTTTGATCTGGAAATTTTGCCTTGCTAGACGGCGGCGCAGTTCGAGAAGAAGAGGACAAAGATCGCTCAACCAAACTGGAAGGTGCGCGTGGAACAAAGTCGGTTCCTGCCGTTCTATGCCAAACGTATTCAATGTCTTTCAAGGAAGGCGCAGGCTCGTGAAAAGAACTGACAAACGTCTGACGGGCACTCGTTTGTGCCAGAACTAGACAGCGTTAGTACAGGGGGTGCAAAACAATTTACAAACCCATCCACGACAGTGTCCGGACCCAATCTGACCCAGATGCGCGACGTGTTCTTTTTACAATGCAGAGTGGCCACACAACCGCACTGCCTTGGCAACGGACTTCCGCGTACCACACGTGATATGATTGGGCACGAGGGGCCGTGGTAGGATCTTTTGAGCGCGCACAGCAGCGCGTGCATAAGACTATATCCTATTGCTGGGGCTGTGTGGCGTTTGCCACCAATAGCAGACGTGAACGCGTGAAAATCGAAGAACGAAGCGCGCTCGCCATTTATCGTCGCTTGTACCAACACGGTTTTAACACGTCTGCACCCAACTGCACTAATGTCGCACGCGCATCGTTGGCCTGTGCTGCATTGGTCACAGCGCGACGCAGCTCAGATGGGGACGCCGTTGGATCTAACGTAGACCCTCGTTGGCTCGTAACGGCTTGGCGTGCCTCGACCGTTTTGGTACACGTCAATAGCACAAAATGCGTATTGGTGGCATCGACCCAATCCACATGAAAGCCCAGGGCACAGAGCAGTTCCGTGAAGGCATGAGTGTCGCCGGTCGGACCGAGTCGGCTAGTGACTTCAGCAACGACCATTTCGCCATTCGGCTTAAGCACACGCCATGCCTCACATATCATATCCACCCAATTTGTACCCATTAGACTCAGGCAAAATACGACAACGTCAACGGTAGAAGCTGCTGTTATAGAATCGGTATCGCGATCCCAAACGATGCCCAGAGGTGTATAGATGCCAGGCAAAGGTAGAGCATGAAGGGCAGCTGCATCGAGCCCGCGCACCCAGCCATCAGGCGTGTCAACCAGATCGTAGCTCAGGGTGTGGAAGCCATGCGCAGCCAGCATTTTAGCGAGCCCGCCTTCGCCGGCACCCATATCTACCACCAGGGCACCAGGTATCGATGCAGCACGAATCCTTTGCGTCGACTTGGCTTTCTTGCTAGGCGTCAAAAGCTCAGCAATCTTGTCCACGGGATTCTTAGGCCATTTTCGAACCTGCTGCCGGAACCCAGCGTGGTAGTCATCAAAAAGTTGTGGGTCATCCTGCATAAAGGTAAGCGCGTCGCGTGAGTGATGGGTATATAGGCGTTCGTTGATGGAGCGGAATCGTGCACCTTGCAGACTAGCCAGCATGGAAGATTGCAAAGGTGTCATAGCAGAGGGTTCCTCTGACGGGGGTGAGATGCTCTTCTCGGAAGCTGCAAGACGTTGCTGCTTGTTCCACTTTTTTCGTTGAGCCTTACTCATGGTCGCGACATGTGGCGGCACATCATGTACCTGTGCCTTTTCTTTGCCAGCCTTGATTTTGGCTTCTGCCGCAGCAAACACGTCCATTCGTCGTGGTGGTCGTGCGCGTTTCTGTGCGGCTGAGCCGCGCGAATCTCGCTCGTCGTCTTCTTCAGGTTGCGCTGCAGGTCTCCTGTCTTCCAAGCTACGCTTCATGCCCGCTTTGGCACCGATCTGAGCACGCAATTTATGATCAGCTGCACTGTAACTGTTTGAATGAGAAGTAGAGGCACCCACGCCAAGGGTCGCAGGTCGCCGAGTACTTGGCGTCGGCTGCGGCGCGTGTGAAGGGGTGCTGGTCTGATCAGGCAAATGCTGCATGATCTGGTCGGCTAGTGATGAGCGATGCGTTTGCAGCTGCTGCTGCAACACGCCCAAGTCGATGGCTGCTGCGTCTCCTGGCATGATCAAGCAAGAAACCCTGGCGCAGAGTGACCCTGCCTTGACGTTGGTCTTCATGTTTAGTCATCCACCCAGGCCAGGGCAACCGCGTCGTGATGCCACGAACAATTTGACGAACCCACCCATTTATCCGCGAACGGTGGCAGCGACGCATGGCACCAGACGCACCTGTCGGTGACCTACCCACGGAAAATGGTGTGTCCGCTGTGGACGCGACAAAGCATGAATTACACGCTCCTGATTCTCAAGTAGAAGACGTGAACCGCTCCGAGCCCAAGGAGGTATCGCTAACGGAGCCTGCGACGCCTGCTTCACCGGAGGGGGAGCGCTCCCATGAGCTGAACAATCCAGATACGTCGAACGATTCAGAAGAGAATCACGATACGAACTCTGTCATTGATAAGACGGACCATGAGCCGATCCTGGAAGAAGCGCCCGCCCCAGAAGCTCCGCAGGAGCAAGAGCCTGAGAACATTACGCCAGAGTTGACTTCTACACCCGCCACAGATCCATCGATGGTGTCTGTGCCGCAAGAAAAAGAGTCTTTGCCGGCATCAGAGCCGGTGCCTAAGGCGGAGTCTGTGGCAGAAAAGCCTCCAACTCCGCCCCCCGAACAGACACCTGCCACGCCGACCATGCAGCATTCTAAACTGTCTGCCAATAGTTTGAGCCGTGGCGGTGCGGTATTTGTGATATCAGCCCTTGAGGCTATTTCGACGTCAAAGGAAGCTCGGCGGAACAAGACGCTGAAAGAAGCCACAGCGATAGCGCTTGATATGGTGCGGCGCGCCACGGGCACAGAATCGAACACGACGGGGCAGCCAACGGTGCTTGATCCGCGTGTTGTGTTTGAGCCACTGCGCCTTGCGTGTGAATCCAAGAATGTAGTACTGCTCACAACCTCCTTGGACTGTATTGCCAAGCTTGTGAGCTATGCCTTCTTCGCAGAGGACCACGCGCAGGCCCACGCCGACTCGCCACTAGCGGATCTCGTTGTTGAGACAGTTTGCAACTGCTTTGACGATCAGATGGATGAACGCGTATCTGTACAGATTGTAAAGGCATTGCTGGCGTGTGTATTGTCAGCTGGACTGCGCGTGCATCAAACCAGTTTATTGCGGTCAGTGCGAACGGTCTACAATGTGTTTTTGATAAGTCGAACGCCCGTGCACCAGGGCATCTCGCAGGGTGCGCTCGATCAGATGGTGAGCTACGTATTTCAACGTATGCCCTTGGACGGTGCAGCAGCGGAAGCAGCCTCAGACACCCATGCGAATGCGGAGCCCATGACACTACAAATGCTAGAGAGCCGACATTCGCTCGAAGCTGGTGAACGGGAAGATACGGCCGGTGAGCCGATCGATGCTCCTGACATGCTTGTCAAAGATGCATTCTTGGTGCTTCGTGCGCTATGTAAGTTAACAATGAAGCCCCTGAGCACTGAGAGTGAGCGGGATATCAAGTCATATTCGATGCGGTCCAAGCTGTTGGCGCTCCGTACCGTGAAGCATGTGCTGCAGAATCACATGAGCGTAATTACAGCAGCAAATGTGCGATTCCACAGCACAGCCAGTGGTGGAGCATCGACGTTTGTGCAGGCTGTGAAGCAATACTTGTGCCTGTGCATCAGTCGTAACGCTGTGAGCAGTGTGCTGCCTGTCTTTGAAGAGAGCTGTGACATCTTCTGGCTTGTCTTGTCCGGCATGCGAAATAAGATGAAAAAAGAAATCGAGGTTCTGATGAACGAAATCTACTTGCCGATCTTGGAGATGCGCTCGAGTCCTATGGCGCAAAAGACGGTGCTCCTCAATACGCTGCAGCGGCTCTGCAGGGACCCTCAGGCTTTGGTCGAAGTGTATCTTAATTACGACTGTGATCGCACAGCCCTCGAAAACCTGTATGAGCGTCTCATGAATGTGATTTCGCGACTCACACAAACCTTGCCGGCTGAAGGCCAGCCATCGTCAGATGAGCAGCAGTCACTGGACGTGCGACTTAAGCGCCGCAGCCTCGAATGCCTGTGCAGTGTGCTGCGATCACTCGTGGCATGGATGGGTCGATTTGTGGAAGAGCCGTCCGTTGCATCGCAAGACGAAGCTGTCGTGCCTGAAGAAGATCGTGACATGGCTCCGTCAGCGGCGGTGGCGGCTTCCGTACCCTCGTCACAAGCTCTCGACGATGACCCTGGTCAGTTTGAAAGTGCGAAGCAGCGCAAGACGGTGTTACTGGAGGCCATCCGCACTTTCAACTTTAAGCCCAAGCGCGGGATTCAGCAGCTGATCGCACACGGGTTTGTTCGAGCAAATGATCCGCTCGCTGTTGCGCGCTTCCTCTTCTTTGCGGACGGACTCAGTAAGCGCTCTATTGGTGAATACCTGGGTGAAGGCGACGCTGAGAACATTGCTACGATGCATGCCTTTGTGGATCTGATGGATTTCCGCGATATGCCATTGACCACGGCTTTGCGGCGGTTCCTTCAGGCGTTTCGACTGCCAGGCGAGGCACAAAAGATTGACCGATTCATGCTCAAGTTTGCCGAGCGGTACACGGAGGGCAACGAGACTACCTTTGCCAATGCCGACACCGCATACAAGCTGGCGTACTCGGTCATTATGCTCAATACGGATGCCCACAACCCGCAAGTCAAGCACCGCATGACACTGCAGGACTTTATCAAGAACAATGCGGGCCTGGACGACGATCGTGATTTGCCTGAAGAGTACTTGACTGCCATTTATGATGAAATTCAAAAGAACGAAATCAAACTGATAGGAGAGGAGGCGCCCAGTGTGCCGACGTCCAGTGGCTTGGCCGGCGTGATTGCCACCGTCGGACGCGACTTGCAGCATGAAGCATATGTTCTGCAGACTCAGGGCATGGCAAATCGGACCGAGGTCCTGTTCCGGACGATGCTGCATGCACAGCAGCAGACCGGTGTGCAGCGAACTCTCTCCGACCGCTACTTCAGTGCATCGCACATTGAACACGTAAAGCCGATGTTTGAAGTTGCCTGGATGTCGTTCTTAGCTGGGATGTCGGCGCCGTTACAGGATTCGAACGATGCCGAGATCATCCACATGGCGCTGGATGGCTTTAAGAATGCCATCAAGATTGTCTGCTTCTTTGGTCTCGAGCTAGAACGCAATGCTTTCATCACGACGCTCGCCAAATTCACGTTCCTTAACAACTTTGGTGAAATGAAGAGCAAGAATGTCGAGACGATTGAGGCATTGCTTGACATTGCACACACCGAGGGCAACTTTTTATCTGGCAGCTGGCGTGAGATACTGACCTGCGTGAGTCAGCTTGAGCGCTTGCAGCTGATTTCCGGTGGTGTGGATGCGCGCACGCTGCCAGAGCTCGGTCGCCGGCCCTCGGGCTCGGTATCACGCACAGGCGCGAACAGTGTGCGCACAGCAACGCATCGGCCCAACGAGGATGTCATGCAGGCAGGTGCCTCCAGTGAGATTACCGTATCGGCTGATCGCGTGTTTTCTGCAACACCGCAACTATCTGGTGAGGCCATTGTCGATTTTGTGCAGTCTCTGTGCGATGTGTCTTGGGAAGAGATCCAGAGCTCGGGTATGTCAGAGAACCCGCGTCTGTTTTCACTGCAAAAGGTCGTGGAGATCTCGTACTACAATATGGGCCGTATCCGTATGGAGTGGTCACGCCTCTGGTCGATTCTCGGTGAGCATTTCAACCAGGTGTGCTGCCATCCCAACCCAGCAGTCAATGCCTTTGGTCTGGACTCACTCCGGCAGCTGGCGAGTCAGTTCTTCGAGAAAGAGGAGCTCCTCCACTTTACGTTCCAAAAAGACTTTTTGAAGCCGTTTGAGTATACGATGCGCCGCAACCGCGACGTGAATGCTCGAGAAATGGTGCTACAGTGCCTGGAACAGATGGTGCAGACGCGTGCAGAGCGCATTCGCTCCGGTTGGACAACGATTCTGGGCGTGCTGGGTGTAGCAGCCGGGACGAATGAGCGAATTGCACTTTATGCCTTTGAGCTCGTGCGGCGCATTCAGCAGCAGTATTTGCAAGCGGTGCTTGCGAACCGCTCTTTCTCTGAGCTGTGTGTATGCATTGCACAATTCGGCAAGGCTGCGAATCAGCGCGTGAGTTTGCCAGCCACCGAGTTGCTCCGCGCGTTGGTCCCCACGGCCCATGGCGCTGCCGTTCCAGAGGATGCCTTGCCGAGTTCGTTGTGGCTAGCGATGCTATTCTCGCTCTATGACATTTTGATGACGGGCGATGATCTCGAAGTTCGTCGTGTAGCGCTCGACTCGTTGTTTTCGATTTTGACAGAGCAGGGCGCCTCGTTTAGTATGGCATTTTGGGACGAAATTTGTCATGATGTGCTGTTCCCGATCTTTAATGTGCTGCGGAATCGCTCCGATGTGACGCGATTCACGACGCAGGAAGATATGAGCGTATGGCTCTCGACGACCATGATTCAGGCACTTCGGCAGCTGGTGGTTCTGTGGACACACTTTTTCGACACACTCAAACCGCGTCTCTCGGGTCTGCTGGAGCTGTTGTGTGCGTGTATATGCCAGGAAAATGATACGCTCGCTCGAATCGGTACCTCATGCCTCCAGGCGCTGATTGTGAAGAATATGACACGAATGGACGACGAGTGCTGGCAGCAGGTCATTGATGCATTCCTGCGACTGTTCCGTGCCACGACCGCATCGCAAGTATTCGATCCATCGCTGTCTTCACCAGAAGATGTCATGCCCGCACAGGAGCGCCGCCAGGCCTTCAAGCAGATTATTGTCAAGTGCGTGCTGCAGCTGCTGCTGATCGAGACCTCGAATGAGCTACTTCGTAACACGGAAGTGTACGAGGCGGTGCCTGTGCCGCAGTTGCTGCGTTTGACAGCTGCGCTCGAGGATAGCTACCGCTTCTCGCGCCGCTTCAATGCTGATCGTTCGCTGCGCACGGCGCTCTGGAAGGTGGGGTTCATGAAACAGCTGCCGAATTTGCTGAAGCAGGAAAGCACGTCAGCCTCGACACTAGTGTATGTGTATTTGCGCATGCATAACGACCATCGCCCAAGCTTCGCCACGTACCGCCGCGAAGTCAGCGACCGGTATCTGCCCTTGGCTGAGGAGATTGTAAGTGTGTACTTGCCCCTGGATAATGAGACCCAGGCCCGCAACATTGCAGCTTGGACGCCCGTGGTCGCACAGGTCCTGCAGGGCTTAGCGGCTATGTACGAAATTGATCCAAGCGGGCATGTAAATGCCACGCCCACTTTCTTTATGCTTGTGATCGAGCTGCTGGACAAAATCACCTTGGCGCCGGCGCTCGCTGCGCCCCTCAAGCGGTACCTCGGCGCGGTGGGCACAGCGCATGGCCTTATTGACAGCGAGGCAGCTGCGGCGCGTGCATATGCGCGCGAACAGGCGCGTGCTGAGATGCTGCACGCGGCGCCGACGCCACGCAGCAGCACGCCGACACCATCGCAGGCGGACCAGTCACAGGCGGATCTTCGTCACATGTCGCTGGTAAATCCATCCTTCGATGCACTATCTACAACAGCGGGTGCAGGCGCACCATCCTAAGTAGGTATCATTATGCATATGTATCGACCAATGCGTCGCGCAGCTGGTCCACCACAGCACCGGCTTCCTGGTTTTGCAGGCGGTATGTCGACTCAATGACACTCAGCTCAGTGGCCGTCGTATCGAGGCCGACAAAGGCGACCCAGTCATTCACAAGAAGCCCAGCACCGATCAAATCAGACCCGCGATTGACCGTACCTGACACAAGCGGCACTTGCAAGAGCGACGAAAGCTCGTCTTGATCTTGCAGTGATGTCTTGGGGTGCACCAGGGCACCCTGATTCGACATGGCTAGGTACGAGCCAACAAGCACATTGTCACCCACCGTTTGCCGAAACACTTCGACCTTGAGTACATCCGCCAAGATCTCCTCCGTCTCGCGGTCCAAGTCGGGGTGTACAATCGCCACGTAGTCGTTACACGCAATCACATTACCCAAGGCACTCAGACGCTCTTCAACACGTTGAATCGCCACAGAGTCGGGCAAGCTATTCCGTAGGTGCTGAAGCTCCTGGTCTGTCGTGGTCATCGGCACAAGCAGGCCGTGGCGATTTCCCACAGTCAAACGTCCGACCAGCCGCGTTCCTGCAATCGTGCAATGCACAATGGGCATCAGGTCGCCCAGTTCCACTTCAAAGGCCGAGTAAAAGTTGGCAGATCCGCCTACGGTTACAAGGCAGTACGAGTTTGTAAGGCGCGCAAACACGCCAATCTCCGACGAATTCTCGAATTGACAACGCAACGCCATAGCGGTGTAGTTGCCACGGGGAAAGGGGGAACCGGCGAATTGTCCAAGCCGTCAAAAAAAAAGCTGGACCGAGTGATGATGTAAGCACTTCGACGACTTGACGCAGGTTCGTTCATCGCTTCCACCCCCGCTTCCACACACTCATCATGGACCGTTCGTATGGCGCAACTCACACCAGTTTCGGCTCTCTCGTCCTCTGAACAGCTGCAAATGCAGCGCGTCATTGAGCAGAAGCAGCTCAAGGACTTTATGCGTCTGTACTCGGGTCTAGTGGAGCGCTGCTTCGGTAGCTGTATCCACGACTTTACGTCGCGCGCCATTACGTCCAAAGAGTCAGAATGCGTGTCGCATTGCACACAAAAGTTCCTTAAGCACTCCGAGCGTGTTGGTGCTCGCTTTGCTGAGGAGAATGCTCGGCTCATGGGCCAGCAGCCTCAATAAACCAAAATGGCTCTATTGAGTATCCCATAGACCCCAATCCTTGCATGCCAAGTGCACGGCTGGAGAGGTGCGGCCGGTGCGTCAAGTGTCGTTGAGAGGGTGTACGAGAGTGCAAGAGGACTGACAGGTCATGCCTTCCTCCACTTATACGGCAGCGTCGGACGGCGAACCTTTCCCACGACCACCACTGCCCAGGCCCAGACAGTGGTGGAGTGCTGTGCCACGATATTATGGCAGAAGAGAGCAGTGCAACAGCGCCCTCTTCGCTACCGCCCGCGACGTCCGGGCTCCCGCCTAATCGTGCCCGTGCACGCGGCATATACCAAGCGGATACAGCCGCGGCGCATGCAGACGAGCCAGAAGGATGGGAACTTGATGCATCGACGCACGAGCCCGTGACAATGGTCCAAGCAGGTTTTGATCCTCTCACGTCTGGTGAAAAATCATGGATGCTCGCCTCGATGACTGTGACACTGATTATCGTGGCCATCGGGCTCTACATAAGCTTGGCTTAGATGATACACTACGCCCTTGTACATAACTCAACGACAGCGAGCCATAGTCGCCTCGAAGTACGCTTGGCATGGTGCCTATCGGTGCCTGGTTCCATGGGTGCCACGTGACATGGAACGAGCCACCAAGCGACGCGCGGTCATTGCCTTGTTCCTTGATGGCTCCGTCGACGCCAGACGACCATGCCGAGCCGCAGTGGCTAGTGCATGCGCTGCGCACGGAAATCAGTGGTGCAGATGTGCGCAGCAAGCTGGAGCATGAATGGCGGACTCAGCCTGCGCATGCACGCATCGCCATCGCCGAGCTCATGCGTGAGTATATCTTGCAGCAGGATGTCTCGTGCACGCGCATAGCCGAGGCCCTTGCCATCACTGAGACGTCTTGGTGTGATGCTATTCTTGACACATGCTGGGCCATCGATGCTGAGATGGAAGTGCGATGTGATGAGAATCTGCCTCTAGAAACGGCACGCTCACGACTCGCCGACGTGGTCAGAGCCTTCGTTACAGGGGGTCTGTTGACAACCCAACTCGTTGCATCTCGTCTCGATGCAGCTCTTCTTGGCGCTATCGGCGCATTGGATGCTAGTGTGTTTCAACGGCGAGGCATCCAAATCCGCACGGCCACATTTTTTAAGCAGCCCAAGTACAATTTATTGCGAGAAGAAAATGCAGGCTACGCTGCTTTGTTTATGAGTCTTGAGTCGTGCATTGGACCTGCCCTGTATGCTGATGGCGATGCTGTTGTTGAAAGCGAGAGCCCGCGAGATCGAGATGCGCGCGCCGAGTCGTGGCTCCAGACATCAATGCTCGAGTGTATCGGTCGCTTTGGTCTGGATGCAGTGCGTGTGTTAGACATCATTCTTGCCTCTTTCTGTGCGCACGCCGTCCATCATCATCCCTTCTTTTTGAGTGTGATGCGCCGCGTTCCGTGGAGCAGTGCGCGCATCGCCGAGGTACTCGGCTTTCAATATGCCCATTACACACATCCAGACACGCGCGAATCGACGCCGGAGGAGCTGTACCTACTTACAGCGCTATTGATTCGCGAAAAAATCGTGTCTTTCGCTCAGATGCTGGCATATGTATCGCCAGACGATACCATACAACAGCTTAAGCAGGCACATGATGAGGCGCTGACCTCCAAAACGGCCACGGTCGGGGCCAATGCATTGACGATGGCCGCGCCCCTTATCGATGATGATCATGACTCATCAGCAGCAAGTAGCACGGCGCCAGCAAATACAGTCGATGCAGCGCCACCGCCGCCACCGAGCCCCCAAGGCATATTTCTTATTCGTGCGCTTCTTCGATGTGGCGCATTGGACGAAGTGCGTGGCTTTCTTGCAGCGCATCCTTGGATTTTTGGTGCATATCCCAGCGTTACACATGCTTATTTGCGCCTTGTATGGTATCGCCTTGATACACCTGCCTTCCGAGATGCCGTGACCCGATTCGCGGTGGCTGCCAAGGAGCAAACGTCAGAGTTGACGATGTACGTGCCTGAACCGCATGCGACTCGTACGCATCGCTACATTTTTTGTGTGGGCGACTGGACCCACGGACATGCGCCACTGAACAAATTGGAAGATGTGTTGGAGCTCTTGTCTCCTCTTGGTGTATACGTGTGTCAAGATCGACGCCTATTGCAGCTTTTGTGCCGCGTATGTGCCCAGACGCCGAGCAAAGAAGCGTGGATGCCATTCTTGCGAACGCAAGTACTGCCTGCCGTGACACTTGCTAACGGCGGTGCACCACTGCTGTATGAGCTGTGGGAATGTATACAAGCACTTCCGTATCCTCAGCGATACAGTCTTTATGGAGAATGGAAGCATCGAAGCACTAAGCGACCCGAGCTACGCTACGCCAAAATGCAGACCGAGCGTGAAGCGCGCGGTATTTTGCGGCGCATCAGCTCTGACAATGTGCGTGCAAGCGGTCGGAGCCTAGCCAAGGCAGCGCACGCGCATCCCACTGTCTTTTTTGAGGTGGTGCTGCATCAGATTCAGTCGTATGACAACCTTATCGAGCCGGTCGTTGATTCGGCAAAGTACTTGACGCCTCTTGAATACGACGTGTTGACTTATGCTTTGCTCGAGGCACTGAGTGATCCTGGGAAGGCGCGCACGAAACAGGACGGCACGAATACAAGCTTGTGGCTTAAGAGTCTCGCTTCATTTGCCGGCGCGCTTTTCCGTAAGTATGCTGCGATGGACTGTACACCTATCCTGCAGTACCTCGCAAACCGGCTGCATGAGGGCCAGGTGGCTGATTTAATTGTTCTGTCTGAGCTCATACTCAAAATGGCTGGCATTGAGCCCATGGGCGAATTGTCAGATGCTCAAATGGCCGCCTTGTCAGGTGGACCGCTCCTTCAAACAGAGGCTCATCTCACGCTTATTCCAGGCACGACGCCCGCCGCTGTGCTACTTGCACGCAACAGCCTCAAAAAGGGCGCGATGCGTTTGTACCGTACGCTGATGCAAAACCGACTTGCCGTGCCGCTGCTGATTCTTGTGGCCCAACAGCGCGAGGCATGCGTCTTTTCTGACGATGACGTCCACATAAAGTCACTCAGCAGCACGTTTGATACGTGCGTTTCCATCTTGCTGCAATACACACACTTCCTTATGTCACAGGGTACGAGTGAATATGCCCAGCTGGTGCCGAGCCCGTCGGCGTGGATACGTCGCTTTGGCGTGGATGTCCCTATAGCCTACCATCTTGGGAGGTTATCTCCCGACACCCCGGAGAACTGTGGTGTCTTGGGCCCTCTGTTTTTCGGAACGTTTTGGCAGCTGAGTCTGCCGGATCTTGTGGTACCGATGGAGCGATACCAGCATGAACTAGATCGCCTGAAGCAAGCTGTACAGCATGTCGAGGCAACGACAGACATGACCGAGAGTCTTAAAGCATCGGCTCGTGTGCGGCTGCAGGAAAGTATGTCTCAGCTCCAGGCGGAGCTGAAGGAGCAGACACTAGCCCATCAAGCAACACGGCGCCGATTGCAAACTGAAAAGGGGCACTGGTTCCATGCTGATATCGACCGTGCTCAGCTCATCCAGCAGCTGGTTGCTCAATGCCTGTATCCTCGCGCGCTCTTTTCGCCAACGGACGCTGTGTTTGCGGCGCGATTCCTGCGGACGATTCACACGCTCGGCACGCCTCATTTGCCGACGTTGGGTGTTTACGATGCGCTCCTTACCCAGCACGTCGCGCCGACCCTATTTCTTGCCACCGAGAACGAGGCACGGTCGTACGCCCGATTCCTGTATACGGTATTACACGACCTACATGCATGGCTCGTATCACCCGACGCGTACGACAAAGAGGCTATTGGGTCGGATGTGATCGGCTTTTCATTGGCATGGCACGGCATACGTGGCATGCACACGCGCACTGACGAGCAGCCCTTGTCTTTTACAGCGTTCAAGGCATGCATGTTGCAATGGCACACGTCTCTCTTTGAAGCGTTTTCCGCATGCTTTGGCGCCGAGTACATGCGCATGCGAAATGCAATTGTCGTACTCAACCGCCTCTCTGCCTTCTTCCCACTGTACCGCGATCATGGCCAACGGCTGTTGCAGGTCGTACAGCACGTCGTGGCGTCGGAGCATCGTGGCGACCTCAAGGTACTGGCACAGGGGCTCGCTGCGACGCTCGAGAAGCACGCGCCGAGATGGGTCGACGTGACCTATTTCCGCCCCTTAACGAAAGAGGAACGAGCAATAGTACGTGAAGAGGCTCGTCGCGAGGAAGAACGCAAAGAAGAAGAACGCAAAGAAAAGGCGCGTCGCGAAGAGGAGCGCAAAGAAAAGGCCCGACGTGAAGAAGAACGAAAGGAACAGGCTCGCGAAGAAGAAGCTCGTCGCGCAGAGGAGCGCCGCGAAAGAGCCCGTCGGGAGGAAGCACGCCGCGAAGAAGAGCGACAAGAAAAGGCTCGCCAAGAAGAAGCTCGACGTGACTCACGTAAAGAGGAGGCCCATCGCGAGCCAGCCCGTCCGAGAGACACTCACAATGACGAAGCTCGGAGTGAAGGCCGTCGCCCAGAAGCTCGCGAGGAATCTCGCCGTGGACCTCGTTCCCGGAGGGACGCTCGGAGAGACGATGAGCCCCGTGAAGTTCGGATTCGCGGCGCGCGCGACCGACCCAAAGAATCTATCAAAGAGACGCCGCGGGATGATCCACGCTCCGATCGAGGCTCGCGTGGCCGCTGGAGTCGAGAACGTCAGTCCTACGGGCGATACGATCGACAGACAGACCGCTCGGACGAAGGATGGCCAGAAACCAACGCTCAATGGGGGCGCCGAAGGGTCGACGGAGCCGTGGAAGACGAACACAGCGCCCGAAAACGCTCACTCGCCGATCGGCTCGGGTCGTCTGAAGGAGGCGCATCGGACGCCCAAAGTACGCCTGACTCGAAGCGGATGCGCAAAGAGCGCATGGATGTGCCCGATCGTGGTCCGCCAGCGCGATCCTGGGGCCGTGGCAGTGGTCGTGCACCGACGCCGCCAAGAGATGTGCCGCCACGCGAGCACCGTGAGCGTGATCGCCGCAAGCGACGAGCAGGGGGTGAAGGATGAGAAATTGTATACAGACTGCATAGACTACCGTGCCTCGAAATGGAGCTGAGTTGTTAGATAGTGTGTCACGTACCATGTGTTTGGTGCGCTTTTTGTACATGATGCGATGTCCGCACTCACGACACCGAATCGGCTCGCGAGGCCGAATTTCGTTGATGGCCGAGCAGTCTGCGTAAGCGCTTTATGTACATGGTACGTACCAGCACAGATGTACTCAACCGCTGGCTGGCGCATGCCCGCACCGCCAAGTGGCACTCCGCCAGGGCGCGCCGCGTAACTCATAATGGAAGGCGACAGAGAAAAAATCGGAGCGGCAGTGACGAGTCTCGTGATACGTGGTGCACACCTCCATTTTATGGTGGAATTTCGGTGCCTTGGTCCTCAGCTCTCTCTCCATGGATGGCTTAATCATTGCTGGCCGTCATGGCCAGCCCATCATGCTATCGCGGTTTCGGCAAACAAATCCACTCTATTCTATGCTTCATACATCATTTTTGAGTGATCTGATTGCGGACGTGCAAATGCAGGCAGAGGCAGGCACATCGAAGAATGCATCTGTGCGCGATATCCCGCCTGTTTTGTCGGTGCCCCTGCCGGACTCTATCTTTGCTGAGGAAGAGGAAGAGGAACAACAAGACGAAGACGAAGAACGAGAGTCCGTCTCTCCACCGGATCTGCCGGACGAGGCACTCGCTTGGTCTGAGTCGGTCAAGAAAACGGCAGAGGACCCCACCGAGACGTGTGTATCTATCGAGGGCGGCTCGATTTTGTGCCACATCATGGTCGGTGATGTGCGTTTCTTGTGTCCGGTATCGCATAGCATAGATCCGCTAATTCCCTTTGCGTTCTTACACAAGGTTGTGGCCATTTTGCAAGAATACTTGATTGGTTCTACGGATCCTGCCCTCATGACTGAAGATGTCATTTGCGAGCATTTCGACATTGTTTATGAACTCATGGAAGAAATCCTCGATGGTGCGGGACATGTTCTTCTCACTGAAGTCAATGCCCTCAAAGACATTGTGCTTCCCCCTAGCTGGTTGGACAAGCTCATTCACACCGTCGGCCTAAGCTCGTCAGCAGAGCATGCACGTACCTCGCTCGCTTCGCCTGTCCCCTGGCGTCGGCCTAATAGCAAGTATGCCAAGAACGAGGTGTATTTGGATATCGCCGAGACAATGGATGGAATCGTGAATGCCTCGGGTGCACCATTGTCGCTCGACGTACATGGGACCTTGGAATGTTCTGCCCTTTTGAGTGGCATTCCTGAACTGGTCGTGAAACTGAGTCATCCTACCATGGTCGAGTATCCTGCATGGCACAAATGTATCCAACAGCGCGTCTGGCACGAAAACCGCACACTTCGTTTTATTCCTCCAGATGGTAATAGTCGACTGGGCGAGTTTCGCATCAAGTCCGCTGCAACTGCTAAGTCAACTTTGCCTTTATGCATTCATGCAAAAGTCATGCCATACGAGGCAGCACTGGGTGGGCTTCCATTTGAAATTGGCGTGGAGCACACACTGGATCACTCATATGATCTACAAGACGTGTGTGTTGAATGGCTTCTGGGCAATGGCGTACAAGGTATAGATGCCACGACCCAGGTGCAGACTGTGGCAAATAAAGTCTCCATGTCATCAGACATCGGTTCTATACCAAGTCTGTCTCGCTCAACGGGCACGATGGTATTCGACAGGAAGCGCCAGCTTTTGCGCTGGACAATTCCCACACTTACGCCATCGACCATCTCGGTTCTGAGGGGCACCATTTTGTCGTCGTCGACACACTGTCGGCCTATGTATGCGCTCCAAGTTCAGTTTATGGTACAAGGGTATTCTTTCTCTGGACTTCGAGTCACTTCTGTACAATTGGAAAAGGAAGCATACACCCTATCCAAAGGCGCGCGCGTGCGTCTAATGGGCGACATAGAATGGCGCCTGATCTAGTTGATTCCCCCCCCCCCCGTGAGGTAGTGATACACCTTACTCGGAAAAAGGTACCTTTTTGGAGTCTCCACATTGGGTCTGGATACTGTGGTCAACGTCCGCCAAACGTTTTTCTGTGGCTGCTAAGATCTTCCTGCGACGTTCTTCGCGCTCTTCGTCAGCATCCACAGACACAGTATTGGCTGGTTCATAAACAGGTTCTTTAGATAGTCTGTGTGTACCTAGTATTCGGTTGTGCTCAAATGCTTCGACTTCACGGTTTAGTTGGCTGTTGAGGGCATTAAATTCTGGCGGATGCCCCGCTATTTCGATGTGACAAAGTTCATGAATTAAAACTCGCCGCGTCGTTTTATAGTCACGCAAACCATCAGCCGCATCAGTACGGATGCGAAGTAGAATAGTGTCTCCCATGTTAATGTTTAGGCCTAAGAGTTCAGGGTGCTCATGCGGTAAAAGCTCGGTGAGTGTGCCGACCTTGTAGCCATGTAAGTGGCATACATGCAGGATAGCAGGATCAGATGCAAGTCGATTTAAGTAAGAAAATATTTCGGCATACCAGGGATTCGACGAAGGGACCGATGGATGAACCACAATCTTTCCCAACACAGATTCTGGGACTACCACTGAACGTTTCTGAGGCGTGGCATTCTTCAAAAGACTTGGATGAAGTTGTCGTCGTTTCGCCAGTGCCTTGTCCCACTTTTCCTCTTCAGCCTGAACCTCCTTTATTTCATTATCAGGAGCACCAATGACAGTGATCTGCATGCAGTCGCTCAATCCCACATCTCGAATTGTAGTTTGGGTGGTCGTGCCAGCACGTAGCGTTTGGAGTAACTGTCGTGCTTTAGGTGGCACCAAGATTTTTTGGTTTACAGGCCGCACCCCAACAGTATCAAATATCAAGTCTTGAAAAGTGGATACGGTCGATGCATCTTCGAGCGTAATTGGATAGGTCTGTGAGCGATATGAAATCGCTATTCGTAGATTACTCCTGTTCATTAGAGGCTGTTGTGTGGCAACAAACCCCATATTCTCGCACGCCAAGGCGTCGTCATCATCTCCACACAATATTATTTGCTGAGATAATAATTTTGCGCCTGGAACAAGGTTGATTCATTCTACTTGACGTTACATGTCAAGGTCTAGTCAACTCTACAAAGACTTGTCTTTAGAATCAAAAAGAGACAATGTCAAGCCTCGTCATTTTGACACTTTACAGCACCTCTCCTATTTTCGCGTCTACATTTAACGAGCTTCTTCTCGCTGTGATATATTGAACACCTCGTTTAAATGAAGTTGCTCTTTGCTCTTGCTCTTCAAGCTTTTTTGTTATCTGCGGCGGTTCAAGCCTCCTTTATCCGTCGCAGACCACATGACAGTATCTTGCATCGTCGAAATGACGATGAAAGTTTACTTGGGCACATTCATGATGATGTTTCATCACTTTGGGATGGTTTAGTTGGGTCCCACGGCGACTCTTCATCATCATCTGCCTCGGACTCTTCGTCTGAAGGCCGTGTAGCTCAGTCCAACTCAAGCCACGATTTTTCATTGGTGAACTGGCTCAATGGCGTGTTAGGTGGAATCTGGCATGGCGATGGCCATCATGGGTTCTACAAGACCAATCCCAGTACCGGTCGCCTATTAGCGAACAAACCCAAGTTAGGTCTAGCGTGGCCGAATGGTGGATCTATGAATATCACTCATTTTTTGTCGAAGAAAGTATCTTGGTTTTACACATGGGATGCTACGCCAGGTTTCTCTCCCGTCCCAGAAAATATCACGTTCTGCCCTATGCTCTGGGGTCAAAACAAGATTAGCCACTTTAAAAAGCATGTTCTCGGTAACATTAACAGTAAGAACAATGCTGGAAAGTGCGTTCTAGGTATGAACGAGGTCAACCAGCAAAATCAAGCAAAAATGTCAGAGGCTGAAGCTTGCTTCATGATGCGCGAGAACATTATGCCACTCAAAGCCCATGACTTCTACGTCGTCTCGCCCGTAACCACAAACGCTCCCAGTGGTATGAGGTGGATGAAGAAATTCCGCAAGCAGTGCTCAGATGTCTGGGATAACGTGGATGCAGTTGCTGTGCATTACTATGGCACAAACACGACAGAATTCAAACAATATGTATCAGAATGGCACGACACATTTAACAAGCCTGTTTGGGTAACCGAATATGCTTGCCAAGACTTCAACGGCGGCGAGCAGTGCTCAGACTCGGAGGTGTACAGTTTCCATATGGAAATGGCGATTTGGTTTGACAAGCAAAACTTTGTTGAAGCGTACGCGCCATTCGGCGTGATGAGAAACTTGCAGGGTGTAAACAAGGCAAACAGTCTTCAACAGGGTCGGGAACCCAACTTCATGTTCAATTCCATTTCCAGCGTACCTTGAGTTCACATCGTCGGTTCATACACATGGGTTAAAACAAAGCGCACAATTTGGTTTTTGTTTATAGAATACTACAACTGTGACTATATAGACAATGTACTCTGCTCATTTGCATATCGCAATAAATATCTTGAATACGTCTGACACACGGCGTGGCTTCCCAGATGGTTTCCGCCCTTCCGGAGGCACGAGCCATGGAATGGTTGCTTACCCATTCCTTTGTACCCTAATCTCGTTTCTCCACGTATGACTAAAAATCATCGCGCGAGGCTTCTCATACGTGCCAATCATCAGAAGCTGGGTCGAATTTCCTATCCTTTCAAGCGCATTGTGCATCAGACAGCCCCTTGTCATTACATTGTATACATGAGAGCGTGTTCCCTTCTTTGAATTCGAGTATACACCGACACAAAAATCAGCACTTTCTATCGAAAAGAGGCAAACATCCACTCCATCCCCTCGTTAGAACACTTTCCTAATATTCGAGCACCATGAAGGCGTTGCGTGAAATTAAAAATACGTTTAAGGATATTGGACTCGCAAACGCGAAAGTGAATCCTGTTGTTCACACGACACAAAAACATGAAACCACGCTATTGCCCCCAAAAATGGTGATCAGAGCCACCACAGACTATGTACCTGAATCTCCGCATGAGCTCAGTTTCCACAAAGGCGACTTTTTTTATGTACACACCAGCGCCGATCCGGGCCAACAGTCTTGGATTGAGGCATGCAACCCCGCCACTGATGCTCGAGGATATGTACCTCTAACTCATTTTGAGATTATTTCGCGCACAAAACCACGAGCGACAGTGCCGCTTTCTACGAAAAGCGAATTGAATCCAAATGGACTGCCCCGCACACCTAGCACAACCGAATCGTTTATTTCAAACTCTTCAAGCTCAGTATGTACCAATGGCGGTACATTTGCAACAATGAAGTTTGACTTCAAGGCTGAGCTTCCGCATGAACTCTCTGCAAAGGAGGGTGAAGGTGTGTTTGTCATGGCAAGATCCAATGATGAGTGGCTTGTAGCAAAGCCGCTTGAATACCTCAGTGCTCCCGGATTGATTCCAACAAGCTATATCACTTTTCGGGATATGCGATCTGGTCAAGCATTATCTTCGGAGGAAAATGTATCTGTTTTATCTGGCATACCATCAGTATACGAATGGGGTGAGCAAACTAAGCGATATTGTGAACAAATCGTCCCCCTTGAGGACATAAACACCCACAAGCTACATGACAGCAATTCTTCCAAAATTTCAAAGCAGGGACGCCTTTCGAAGCTGCTCCCTGCGACACCACATTATTATTATAACATGGACGACTACTTTTCCTCGTTAGAAACGATCAACCACTCACAAACATACAATGTACCATTCATCGAAACCACTGTGCCTTGCGATGCACCGGCAAGATCCACCAAACTCACCCTAGTCGCAGTGGATCACCTTCACATGGATGAAAAAAGTCCCCGTTTCTCTGTGCATCTTTTTTACACGTACAAGGTACCCTCTAACTCCACCCCTATGTACAAGCATCACGAATTACTACTCAATCGTCTCTATTCCGATTTTGTTTTTCTGCGGCATTCTTTGCAAGAGGAACTTGCATGCTATCTACCTCTCACAGCCTTGTCGCAAACTCTTCCAAGCCTACCGCCTGAATCGACTGGGACTGCTGGAATGGATCACAAGGCAATATGGAGCTTTTTGCATGGTTTCTGCGCATTGCCAGATTACATTCTGCAGTCGTCTTCTGTTCAAATGTTTCTTGATGTGCGATCTTATGACCAATGCCATATAACTACGACCCAACACAACATACCACAAAATACGATGCTAAAGAAAGCATGTGCTCGACATGTTCCTGACATGTATTCTGCTCCTAACTTGCCCGCAAACAGCCACAATGCCAACTCTACCATCCACACGGCACCAGCAGGGTCTGATACCACTTCTCTTTCTGACACTTATCATCATCGCATTAAAATTATACACCAAGGAGACACATCCAAAGTTGTGGCTCTACGCGTCCCATCAGTCATTTGCTATGATTCTCTTATGCAGAGAATTGAGGAGAAACTCGGTACGAAGTTTCAAGCGCTTCAATCGACAGAAACCTCGCCAGACCAAGGCTGCATACAAACAGACGAGCATCTTCAGTCATGGTTAGACACGTCCCGTGCGCATGGCAAGAAACTCGTTTTAGTGGCCAGTCCCTTGCGCCGAATACCATAGCGCCTGTACATACATTTGCGTCACCGTTCCGGTTAACAAATTACTTTGAACTAGTGGTACAAACAACCTACGATAAATAAAAGAAAAGGCAAAGAACCGCTTACTGCGCCCGTCGACCTCTACGCTGTAGGCACATCCGGCGATGAGACCGGGAAGCTTGGATGTAAAAAGAACATTCATTTTTCGTTCCAGGAAATAAAATTAAGGAGCACAAGTTTTGAAACGAATGGATTTTGTACATGATCCAGCGCTTCTATCTTTTGCACAAAAGCATACAAAAGCAACAACCATGAGGTTGATATCGCCAGATTTCGCTTTTAAGCATCCGCCTGGACGTCACCTTCCTCAACAAGGATCTGGCCGATCACAGGGCTTACATCATACGACTGGCGGTCTCTGAGCGGGGCAGCGTTGGCAAAGGCAACGGCTAGGGCGGCGAAGATCGCAACGTTAACAAACGAGAATTGCATGGTCTCTTGAAAAGTGGCGGCGAAGAGGTTTTACGGCCTCTCACCAACTTTTTGTGACCCACCACAAAACTCTCCTGATTGGCTCCAATAAGCATGTAGTCCACTGCGCGTAACATGATTCATTTTTTACCATCGCTGCATAGCCAATCAAATCTATTATTAAATTCTAACACGAGAAGAGCATGCATGATGGGGAGTCGGTTGCGCGTCCAATCATGTCGTGCATGAACACCGACTCAAGCGGCTGTGTGGTACGCCAATCAATTTAGACCCTGTCGCCCTGCGAGACACAATTTCTTTCAAGACAAGGCCACAATAGCGCTGTGTCACTCGCATCGACGTAGTAGGGCGATACACAAAAGTCTAGGTAACTACGTCCGTGTCGTCTCCTATACCGAGTCTCATTGCGAGTCCAGTATAGTATGGCAGGGCTGCAGCCCAACTGGAATGGGAATGCACTCGACCAGAAGCAGCAAGAACGTCGCCGCAGCTTCACGGCTCAGTCTGCCACCAGCAAGACGAATGACTCACGCAACCGTCGTAAATCTTCTAACACAGCTGCCTCTGTGACGAATCAGACATATCCATCTTTACCATCCCATGAGCCATTAGGACACATGTATATGCCACCCAACCCCCTCTTAGGACCACAGTCTGGTGCTGCTGTACCACAAAATCATTCGGGCTTCATGCCTTGGCATTCGTACAATATTTCAGCTAACCAAACATCACTGCTAGCTGATGCGTATGGTGCTGCAAATGGACAACCACAGCCAGGTACCACAACTAGTTTGGACTGGGTCAACGGCATGTCAGCATATATGCTCATGGACCCGAGTGCACGACCATCATCTTTCCCTTCCCCCATGGTGCAGCAGACGCCTTCAAATATAAATATATACCAGCCCTCGCCGTCTCAATTGACCCAATATATGAGCCAGCTCCAATTCCAAAATCAACAGCAGGAACACATTGCTATGCAACAAAACTTATTTCTCTCCCAAATTCAGCACGTACGAGAACAACGTGCTCAACAGGCAATACAGGATCAGCTTACTTTAATTCAGCAGGGGATGCCTTCATCACAAGATCCGACATTCGATTCGAATACGAGACTTCGTACGGACATACTGGCGGCTCGTTCGCAAGAAGCACATTCACAGCATTTGTATGATGGCTCATTGAAAGAAGCTTCATTTGTTTCGTCTCGAATACCAGAGGTCTTGTCTAGGCGATACGGCGCTCGTTCGAATGAAAGCACGCCATCGAAAGACTCTGCCTTGCCTTTCCAGTCTGATCGTGATGTATACGAAGATGCTTGCGCGTCTCCGAGTGTGGAACAGTCAGCACGCCTTGAATCCAAACGTCTGTCGTCCAAGCTTTCAAACGAAGAAACAGGCGATATTTCCTTGGAAAAGCGGCGTAGTATGACTCCATCCATTGTAATTGATCAAGTAAATATTGAGCCTGCGGATCATGATTTAGCACGCAAGGTCAATTCTGTGGGTATGCGAATGGGTCCACGTACTGCTGCTATAATGCATGAAGTGCAAGTGCCTGAAAGCAACACAAAAAGCAAGAATGGAAAGGAAAGTTTGAGACGTTCTTTGGTACAAGATGGAAATCGACCTAGTAATGGACAAGGCGCGCTCTCCTTACCACTCATTCAGCCTCGTAGGCAGCCAAGGGGACCACCTATGGATGCGTTTTTTGCCAACAATTTTTTAGCGCGCCGATCCTTGCGCACACGACGGGAAGCTATGTCAAAATTGTGTGCTAGTCCTCGCGCTTCCATATTTCAAAATGTGCGCTCAATTCGCACGTCATCCTCCCGCGAAAAAACGCCTATGGATGAGTGACGCCGCGAACTTCGGACGCAAGTGGTGTGATTATACAAGAAATTGCCTTTATCATCAGTTCTACTTGAAATTGATAAGTCATGCATTTTTTTATGGTGTCCAATCAAAATGCGCTCAGGAATCAATCTTGAGAAAAAGGGCAGATAGGCGCCGCGGATTTCTCGCATTTGAGAAAGGCA
>ERZ500978.46-NODE-46-length-99400-cov-7.419266_pt1 | contig 99400 bp, 55 predicted proteins | sample MGYA00248870_ERZ500978 | MGnify/ENA primary metagenome ERZ500978 (study PRJEB25958, sample SAMN03398513) | human skin metagenome | study: EMG produced TPA metagenomics assembly of the Human Skin Microbiome Metagenome (human skin metagenome) data set. | reverse complement strand
GACGAGGGCTCTGTGCGCTCGCGCAACTCGTCGCGCACGCGCGCGTATGAGCGGGGCACCGGCGATCTCGGCGGCCGCTTCCACCGGCGCGACGAGGGTGGTGTGCCGCGCGCTGTGTCGGCGCCGCTGCAGGATGATGCGGCGCACTGGGAGCTGCGGGACGTGCGTGGCCAGCTGGCTGAGATCAGCATGGACCAGCACGGCAGCCGGCTGATCCAGGAGAAGCTGGATCACTGCACGCCGCAGGAACGCACGCAGGTGTTTGAGGAGCTGTTCCCCGAGTCGCGTCGGCTCATGGCGGACGTGTTTGGCAACTATGTGATCCAAAAGCTGCTGGAGTACGGCTCGCGCGAGCAGGTGCGCACGCTGGGCGGCCAGCTTGAGGGCCATGTGCTCTCGCTCTCGCTCGGCACGTACGGCTGCCGCGTCGTGCAGAAGGCGTTTGAGCGCGTCGACGAGGAGCAAAAGATCCGCCTCGGCCAGGAGCTGCACCCGCACGTCCTGGACTGTGTGCGGGACCAAAATGCGAACCATGTGATCCAAAAGATTTTGGAGCAGGTGCCGAGCCCACACCTGGACTTTATTGCCTCGGCGTTCCTGGGCCATGTGCCCGTACTCGCGTCGCACTGCTACTCGTGCCGTGTGCTGCAGCGCATCTTTGCGTACTGCAGCGAGGAACAGCGCCGACCGCTCCTCGACGAGATGCACAAGGACACGCTGCGTCTCATGCAGGACCAGTACGGCAATTATGTCGTCCAGTGGGTCCTGCAGCACGGCGAGGAACGCGACCGCCTGGCGATTGTGGGTGTCGCCAAGTCGCACCTGCTCGCCCTCTCGCGCCACAAGTTTGCGTCGAACGTCGTCGAGCATGTGATCCAGGTCGCGCAGCCCGCCGATCTCGCGGATCTGCTCGAGGAACTGCTCGCCCCGCTCCGTGCCTCGGACGTCGAGGGCCTGCCGCTCCTGCTCGAGGGCACGGCGCCGCTCTGCATTGCGACGGTCATGATGCAGGACCAGTACGCGAACTATGTGCTGCAGCGCTTCCTCCAGACCCTCCACGGCCACGACCGCGAGCGCCTGGTCCAGACCATCCGGCCCGTGCTGTATGCGCTGCGCCAGCGCCAGGCGCTCATGGCGGCCCAGAGCAATGCGGCGTCGACGCCGTACACGGGCAGTATTCGCATCCCCGGTGGCGGCCACATCGGGAACAAGCCCCTGCTCGCCATCGAGCGCCTCATCGAGCAGGGCCCCTAATGTCGATATTTGATTTCGCAACACGGTACATACGGCGGTAGTGACACGATAAAGCACCTGGCACGTCCCTAGCCCCTCGCTCCCTCCACCCATGACAGGGCGCCACGCCGTGCTGGCGCTGCCGGCGGCGGTGCATCCCACGGCCCGGACGTGCGACAATGTGCATGGACGCGTGCAGATAGGCACGGAGGACGATGCGCCGCAGCACGCAAGGAACATGGTGGTGCAGTTCGGCGTGCCGGACGCCCAAGAGCACCCATGCGCGTTTCGAGTGCCCCTGCGTGACTTGCGGGCGATTCGCGAGCATGTGCCCTCGGCCATGCGCCCCATCGGATTCGTCGAGCTGTACGCCTCGAGCAAGCACACGCTCTTCTTCCACACCTGCCCGTACGACGAACATCGCGCGGCGAGCGACTGGGACGGCCACCGCCTCGTCGATGCCTTGGTCCCGTTTGCCGATATCCTCGCCAGTCAGCAGGTGCCGAGCCTGTACCTCATCAACCCCTCCGCGGAGGACCGCGCAAAGCACCAGACCCCGCGCTTCGCCGACGATGCGATCGAGGCCGTGCTCGCCCGCCGCTCGCCGCTGCCGCCCGCCCAGACCCACTCCGACACCTTGGCCGCCTGGGCCAAGTCGACCCACATGTCCGTCCTCACGCAGCTCTCTCACGTCATGCGCGGCGCGCGCGATAGCGGCCATGCCTTCTTGTCGCACCCTATCGTGCGCCGCGCCGCACCCCAACTCTCAGCCTCGCAGGCGGGGCCCTACATGGTGAGTGCCCAGACGGACTCCACGGCACCGACGTCGAGCGACCCCCTCTCGATCGAGTTTGATGCGGCGCGCGTCTACCTCACGAAATGGGCGCGCCAAGTCGCCCAGGAAGGCGAACTGAATCGCATGGCCGAGCAGGCCATGCTCCGTGATCCTGACCGCGATGCCGAGTCGCTGCTCGGCACCTCGTACCTTCCGACGCTGCCCCACACCGACAAGCTCGTGCCCCTGACACACGCCGCGTGCACAGAGCTCCTCGAATCTGGTGCTCCAGCTCACGATATCGCGCAGCGCGTCTTCCGACACGGCCTCACACCCGAGGCGCGGCGCCTGCTGTGGCCCTACATGCTCGGCGCCCTTCCTCTGGAGTCCCGTCTCGAGAGCCGCGATGCGCAGGACGCCGAGATGCACCGCTCCTACGACATGTGGAAGCAGCGCTGGTTCAGCCAGCCAAGGCCCCGTGCCGCCGAGCACGAAGCATCGCAGCACCGGATCTGGATCGACTGCCTCCGCGCCGATACCAAGCACGACTTTTTCCGTCACGAGCCGCCTCTCGATATCGAGGCGCATGTCGTGGCCAGCGGCTGGCTCCGCGCACGACCCCAGGGCGCCGAGCATGCCCAGGTCAACAAGCACGTGTTCCTTCTCAGTGAGATTCTATGGACCTTTGAGGTGTATGCCGAACATGCGAACGATACCCAACTACCTGCCATCGAGGGCTACGTCCAGGGCATGAGCGACTTGTGCTCCGTATGCTACGTGGCCTGCTGCGGTGATGAGGCACGCACCTTTTGGACGTTTGTGGCGCTCATGCGGATGTGGGGCAGCCACTACGTCGCTGACCAGTCGGGCATGCGGCACGAGCTCCTGCTGCTCCAGCGCCTCGTGGCAGAACTGTGTCCGCGGCTGTACGCCTATCTCCAGCGCATCGACGGACTCAACCTGTTTTTCTGCTTTCGCTGGCTACTCGTGTGCTTCAAACGCGAGTTTGTGCTGGACGACGTGCTGCGCATCTGGGATGCCATGTGGTCGGCCAGATGGAGTGAGGCCGAGCACCGCGGCTGGCCACTGTGTACGCACATGCACCTGTTCGTGGCCCTGGCCATCCTCGAGAGCCACGAGCGCCTCATACTCCGGTACCTGGCTTCGTTCGACGAAGTGCTCATGTTCATTCATTCGCTGGCACTTCAAATGGATGCCACGAGCGTGCTGCGTCGCGCCGAGGCACTCGTGTACCGCCTGCGGAGCCGCGTCGGCCAGGAGCCGTCTGTCGATGAGGAGCTCCGATCTATGGTCCTATGCTAAACGTACATACTAATATAACACGCCTGCATCCACCACGTAGCGGTCGCCCGTCCGTCCCACAGTAAACTTTTTCGGTAGAAAGCGCGTGCGGTGCCACGAACGAACGAGTCGCATCGCATCCGAGACCTTGGATAGGCATACGAGAAACCATGCTGACGTGCTCTCTGCGTGCAACGGCGGCAGCTTGAGCACAGTGAACGACGACGCAAGAGGCGCAGTCGTCGGACGCACAAGCTGCGACATATGCCAGTCGATGCGAGGGGGTATCTGAAGGCCCAGAGCATAGTTGCGCTGCAGCTTCTTTTCGAGCTTCTCAGCCGTGGTATCAAACGGTAGATGGCGCAACACGACCGACTGCATAGGATACGATGCGCCAATGTCCAGGGCGGCGAGCCATTCGGAGGGCCAATGCGCATAGTGCCGCTGAAAGAATGCATGTCGCTGTGTAGTACTCAAGCATTCTACTTGCAGCGCCTCCCCGCCTATGCACGGACGCTGCCTCTGTAGGGCGCGGACTTCTGCTTCAGTTGCATACTCCAACATGACCATCTCGCTGGGAACCATCGCGTGCGTACGCACAAAGTCTATGCGTACAGGTGCACCGACAGCACGCCGCACATCACTGGGCAAGGCCGTGTACGGGACGCGCCGTACCAAGGCACACGTATGACTCATGCCCTGCTCCGTGGTAGTGGAGGAGGATCACAAGGTGACAAGACAGGCTTGGCATCCCCTGACCACGGGAGAGGCTAGCGAGGAAGGCCGCGTCACAGACGTTCAAATACAAAGCCAGCGCCCGCGACACGCTTTCCCCTGTCCTGTGCTTACGCTACAAACCCATTCTATGCAATGCACCGCTCCACAGCAGATCTTGGCAGGTGGGGTGGCATGTCAATCGGACCACAGGGTCGAACTCGTCAGATGTGGAGTCGGATGTGGCGTCCAATGACACCACTCGAAACATCACGCGAGCCGAAATAATGCGATGTGAAAAGAAGCCCAGCACAGATTTGTAATCCTATAAATACACCTTTTCCCTGGCTCGGAGACACCTTTCTGTCGACCCACCTCTTTCCGTCATGCTCACCGCTGTGCGTGCAATTCTTCGCCCCAATGCTGTTGCTAGCAAGCGATGCTTCTCGAGTCTGTCTGTACACTTGAAGCAGGCCGCTGGTGGCAAGATCATGACACCCAAGGCCGCTATCGCCGACATCCCGGTCGGTGCCAAGGTCATGGTGGGTGGTTTCGGTCTCTGTGGTGTGCCTCGCACACTGCTAGACGAGGTCGTCAAGCGCCCAGAACTCAAAGACCTTGATGTGTACTCAAACAACCTTGGTACGCCTGGCCGCGGTGTCGGTCTCTTGGCTCGCGAGGGCAGAGTCCGCTCTATCACGGGCTCGTTTCTCGGTGGCAACCGCGAGTTCGGTGACCAGTTTTTCAGAGGCGAGGTCCAGCTCAATCTCTGCCCACAGGGCACGTTCGCTGAGCGCATTCGCGCTGGTGCGGCTGGTATTCCTGCCTTCTACACGCCCACCGGTTACGGCACGGCCGTCCACAAGGGTGAGCTCGTACTCAAGTACGAAAAGAAGGATGGCGAGGAAGCGAAGCCTGTGCTCATTTCCAAGCCGCGTGAGTCGCGCCGCTTTGGCAACCGCGACTTCATTCTCGAGGAAGCCATCTACGGTGATTATGCTTTGATCCACGCCCGCAAGGCGGACGAGGCCGGCAACCTCATCTTCCACTCCACGGCGCGTAACTTCAATGACCCTATGGGACGCAATGCGCGTGTTACAATTGCTGAGGTGGAAGAGATCGTGCCGGTCGGCTCGATTTCCTCGGATGAGGTACACCTGCCATCCATCTTTGTGGACCGCATTGTCAAGGCGGAGCTGCCTCTGGAAGTGGAGAAGGTGTGTCTCTCGAAGCCGGAGAGTGACGTCACAGAGCTCTCGAAGCGCGACATCATTGCTAAGCGTGCTGCGGCTGAGCTAAGCGATGGCATGTATGTGAACCTCGGTGTCGGTATGCCCAACTTGGTGCCCTCCTATCTCTCCAAGGACGTGGATGTGTTTGTGCATACTGAAAATGGTCTGCTTGGTGTGGGCCCGTACCCTTCGAGGGAAGAGGATGTGCACACGGACATTATCAACGCGGGCAAGGAATCGATCACCGAGCGCCCCGACGCTGCTGCGTTCGATGCCGTCGCCAGTTTCGACATCGTGCGCGGTGGTCACCTCGACGTGACGATGCTCGGTGCCCTCCAGGTCACAGCGAACGGTGACCTGGCCAACTACATGATCCCAGGCAAGTTTGCGACGGGCATGGGTGGTGCTATGGACCTCGTGTCGAACCCTGACAATACGCGTGTGATCGTGCTGACGGAGCACGTCGACAAGACAGGCAAGCCTAAGGTGGTGCAGAACACGGAGCTCCCGTTGACGGGTGTGCGCTGTGTGAGCATGATCATTACCGACCTGGCTGTGTTCAACGTGGACCGTGAGAAGGGCGGTCTCACGCTCATTGAACTCCAGCCGGGTGTGACGCTCGAGGAGGTCAAGGCTAAGACAGGCGCCGATTTCAAGGTGGCGCTTTAATCTATAGCTATGTGCAATTATATATTTTCTGACGAGATCATGGGTTTGGTGAGTGTGATGTCATCACCCTCCAGAACTTGCATGGCAGTAGATGACGGCACAAGCGAAGCCTTAGGTGACTTGACGAAGACCAATGGCGACGGCGTTGCCGAGGAAGTCGTCAAGCGCTGATCGTGTCGGTCTTCCAAGCTGTCCCTGTCCGTTTTGTTCTCACTCATGGGTATATCCCATGTCGACGTCGATCCAGAGTCTGATTGGCCGTCCGAGTCGTATTCATCCAAAATCTCTTCACCGATGAGCTCTTCGAGAACATCTTCCAGCGTAATGATACCCAGTGGTGCATCCGGCGCAAGATTCTGCTCCACTACTTTCGCTGGAGGCAGGGTGCTACTGGCACTGATCGGATGATCCGGGTCGTCAAAGTCACTGGCCTTGCCACCCCGCAGCCGATGCAGCAGGCGCTGGAGATGCGACGAACGCAGACTCCTCATCTTGGGCTCTTTGGATGACTCTGCTGCTGTGCCCTTTTCGAGTTCAGACGATGCATTGAGCGTGGCAGGAATTTTGGTCTTTGGCGGCACAGTGGCCTTTGCCGCGTGCGACGAGTGCGGCGACACAATCGCCATATGTGAGCGGCCTTCCTGGAACACATTGAGTACATTCAGTAGAGGCTCATCCCAAGGCACTGTAGGGAGCGCATTGATCAGCATCTCACTTACAGGCACAGCATCCTCAGGATCGAGTAGCACACACTGCTTCACCAACAGAGCACCGACAATCTTTCGGTGCACCTTAGGCTCGAGGGTCGTTGGTTGCGAGTACAGTGCGCGGGAATCATCAGCGAGCGGATTGCGTTCCAGCTCCACGCCGTCACCCATGCTTGGTGCTTCAGGCAAAGCCACCTGTTGTGTCAGACCAAGAGAACGGCTTATACGCGACGATACCGTTTCTCCTCGGTTCGGAGTCCCCGCACCAGACTCACTCCTCGACACATTCAAATCTTGATACACGGGAATTCGGGAATGACCGGACCGAACAATGCGATCCAACGTGGGATAGTCAAGGCGCGCCGTAAGTGGAATCATATTGACCCTCTCAATAGGCGTCATGGCTTGCTTTGCAACTTTTTCTTGCATGTCCAGAGCACCTCCGACAATCGTAACGGTATCATGCTTCAGATCACCACCATGGCCACCGGCAGCTTCATGCATCGTGACCAGCTCTTTTAGCTCCACGCGGCGATAGATCGTACCATGGTGTGGTCCTAGCGTATAGTGCAAAATACGTGACACTGGCCATGCAATAGGATACAATATAAACATAACAGCACGAGTGAACATGGCCATATGAGCACCCATGTAGAGGCCATATCGCGAGCAGACACTTTGGGGAATGAGCTCAGCAAAAATAACCACAAGTACGATGGACACAATCACGGCCTGGATACCGCCTCCTAGCACAGGATCTGCAATAATCGGCAGCGTTTCATTCGTAATCATGTTCGCAATCAGTAGCGTCGTAAGAAGCAAGTGACCATCCTGACGAACAGGAGCAATCTTGCTGGCATACGCGCGCTCTTTTCGAGTTCCTTGTGCCATAAGTACCTGCAACTGTGTCTCATCGAGTGACATGTAGCCCAGCGTAAGACCCGCAAAAATACCAGATAAGATGACAAGAATCGGGATCAGAAGAGCAAACGCCACTTTTTTGCCTGTAGGCATATTCTTGCCTTCTTTCGAGTCACCTCCTAAAGATTCTTCTCGTTTTGTGACGGGCTCGAAAAAGTCGACGTGATAAGCTGTTGAAGGGGGCTGTACATGTTCAACAGCTCGTTTTGGCATATATAGGTCCCAGCTCGGAGAGTTCTGGGTCGATGGCGCCGCCACAGATGTGACTTTTGTACCAGCCATCATACCAAAACTAAACAGAGTGATCGTCATTAAAAGAAGGAATGCGGGCGAGAACGTAAATGTCACTTTCTTTGACGACGCCACCGACTTGTGCATCGATGGCTGCATGGTGGGTAATAAAGTATCCGATGCATCAGAGGATACACTCGACGAAGATTCATGTGCAGTTTCATTATTTTCGTGTCCAGGAATAGAACATGATGGCATACTACGTATATCAGGATCCTGCATTCACCGGATGGACTGATATGCTCGTTGCAAACCGGCGATAGGAGCTTCGCATGTGGAGAAGTTTTTAGCAAATAAGCTAGTCACCCTGATCTGAACATACTATGGCTCACGCAGCGCGGCACCTACTGTATATGAAATCTAGCTTACGGTGTGTATGAGTCTGTGCAGACTCATGTAATACAACGCCACTAATGCGGGAGATTTTCCGGCTCTGAGCTAACTGTGCGTGGGCCTGCGCGCCATAGCGATATCCACCCTGCCGTCCACGAGTGGGCCACTTTAGTAAGTTCACGTGACATCCTTCTTCGTGGAGCATGGAAAGCGCTGGAACAATCCATGTGCAATGTCTTCTCAGGGCTGCAATGCCTACGTAAAAATACGCACGTTCATTGGAACTCTTTTTTCTGCGTGCGTGTCGATCCACTCGTGTGTCTTTCAAAAAGTGCAGCTAAGGAGTCGGACGACCGAGTTCTCCAGCATATACCATGGTTAAGTACGTATGAGAGTGCGTGTTTGAGGCAGTAACTAACCAAACAGGGAGACGAAAGTACGTTGAAGCTTATTTGTGAAAGGGTAGTACTAACGTCCAGCTCTACGATCTCTTGGGTGTGTCACCTGAGGCTTCACAAGCTGAGCTGAAAAAGTCTTACCGTAAGAAGGCATTGGCACTGCACCCTGACAAGGGCGGTGATCCTGAGCTGTTCAAGGAAGTGACGGCGGCTTATGAGGTATTGGCAGACGAGAGCAAGCGTGAAATGTACGACCGCTTCGGTGAGGAGGGTCTGAGCGAAGGCATGATGGGTGGCGGTATGGACCCGCAAGACCTGTTTTCGCAGCTGTTCGGTGGAGCTGGCGGATTCTTTGGTGGTGGCGGCCGCCCGCGTGGCCCGAGGAAGGGCAAGGATCTTGTGCACCGTGTCAAGGCTTCGCTCGAGGATTTATACAACGGCAAGTTGACCAAGCTTGCTCTTCAAAAGCATGTGCTATGCAGCAAGTGTGGGGGCCGCGGCGGTAAGGAAGGCGCCGTGAAGTCGTGTAACACTTGCGGTGGCCAGGGCATTAAGGTGGTGCTACGCCAGCTGGGACCTATGGTGCAGCAAATGCAACAAACATGTCCAGACTGCCATGGTGCAGGTGAACAGATCAATCCCAAGGACCGCTGTACGCAGTGCAACGGTAAAAAGATCACACAGGAGCGCAAGGTGCTTGAAGTGCGCATCGACAAAGGTATGGAAGATGGTCAGCAGATCACATTTAAGGAAGAGGCCGATCAAGCACCGAACACGATTCCCGGTGACGTCATCATAGTCGTTGACGAACAGCCTCACCCTCGATTCAAGCGTAAAATGAACGACCTGTTTGTGAATGTCGAGGTTGACTTACTTACTGCACTCGCCGGCGGTCGCGTTAGCATTCCTCATTTGGACGATCACGCATTGTCTGTCGAGATTCCTCGTGGTGAGATTGTACGACCCGGAGACATGAAGGTGCTGCGTGGCCAGGGTATGCCCTCGTATCGCCACCATGAGATGGGTGACCTGTACGTGAACTTGAGCGTCAAGTTCCCCGACAGCCTGAGTGAAGAACAGCTCCAGGCGCTTGAAAAGGCCTTGCCAGATCGTCCTGCACCAGCTGCACTGTCCAAGGACTTGGATGTCGAAGATGTGGTTATGGACTCGATTGATGAGCATGAGGCTCACCGTGCACGCACGGGCCCCGCCACAACCGGCGAGATGGAGGACGACGAGGCAGGAGGTCCTCAAGTGCAGTGCGCTCAGGGCTAATGATCGTAACGATGTGCATACCGTATATTTCTGATGTAGTACAACGCGTATCGATAAACACTATATATATATATTAGAACACAATTTTGGAAGAAGCCTAAGCCGATGGATCGCTCGAGCCCACCTGAGACTCGAGGTGTACCTGCTTTTGTTCCGCAGCAGCCAACATCTTGTCGAGCTGCTCCAGCTCGCTCGTTTGTGACATGACCGATGCTTGGATCTGTCGCACGCGCTCTTCCATCGACGAAAGGTCGGACGTGCGGGCATCGTCTACCGAAGAAGCAGTGCCTTTCCAATCGCCTTTCTCGACATGGTCGACAAACACAAGGGGACACGCATCCGTCGTCACCGCATTAGGCGCAAACTCAAAAACGCGCACTTCAGCATTGGCCCAATATGAAGTCGGTTCGTCTGTAAGACGGCGCAAAAAGTCGCCGTGTGCCACGACGGCAATGTGTTGTTCAGGGCGCTCACGAAGAAATTGGCGGACCCACTGCGCACGCTTTTCGAGTGATTCAGAGTCTGCCGCATAAAATCCTTGCTTGCTCGTCCAATCTGGGGTCAGGTGTTCGAGATTGAATTTTGCAAAGGCCTCTTGTGCCTCGAGCACGCTGCGGTGCGAACCAGTGTCGCAGGGTACGTCGTTACATTCCTGGAGCTGAGGAAGGCACAGAACACTCGCATGTCCATTAAGTCGCTTGATAGCATCTTTGTATCCAGCTTCAGTAGTCTGCAGCGTGCGTCTCAGAGGAGACGATATGATCAGCTCGACTCTTGACTGGAGCTCGGGCGTCAGTAGACCCAGACGCTGTGCCTGCTTCTCGCCCAGCGGTGTAAGCAGAGCGTCTGCAATACTCGAGTCTCCCGTCGCGTTATGCTCGGCCTCTGCATGGCGCGTCAGATAAATTCGACTAGTGGGCGCCATCTTCGAAATCAGTGCCTGGATGTTGTCGCCGTGCATGTCCGGCACACTGGGACGCGGCGGCCCCATACACGTCACGTGACATGTAATGTGTCTTGATCCTCGTTTTGATGCTGGCTGAACGATTGTTCATCGACACATACGATGCTGGGGCTCAAGTCAACGATGTCCATTATCGACAACTCAGGTGGCCTCGTGGCTGAATGCATCCGGGTCATGAGGTACAAGAGCTCGATGGGCTTGGGTCGCGTCGGGGATGAAATCGTGGTAGTCGTCCAAAAGGCCAAGCCGATCCCTGCGAATCAAGTGTCCAGCGCGTCATCGAATGCTCTCAAAGTACGCCGCGGCGATGTGCGACACGCAGTCATCGTGCGCACAAAAAAGGAATCACAGCGGCCTGATGGTCGTGTTGTCAAATTCGACGACAACGCATGTGTCTTGCTGAACAACCGCAAGGAACCACTCGGCTCGCGTGTCAACGGCGTCGTCTCGAGCGAGCTGCGCGAGCGCGGCTGGGGCAAGATCCTCAGTCTGGCATCCAAAGTCGTCTAGCATGTATATACCTATCACTCTCATGCTATGTAGCCCATTATTTATGATGTGTCGTCCCCTGCCTCTTGCGTGCAGTCCTTGCGCCACGCATCAGTCCGGCGGTCTAGTTCCTCGGGGGCAAGGCTGCGATGCACACGTTTTCGATGACCTTTGGCTGCAGTACCCGGACCCCAGTTGGCCTGGGGATTCATTTGGTAGCGGACCGCCTTGTTGTCAGTAGGTGAACCATGAATCACACTGTGCGTATCAGGATGCTCGACGTCCCATTCGAACTCACGGTGCTGCACGGCTGGCGTGCCATCCTCACGCACATGCGATAGCAGACCCTTGGCTGGTGAGCCTTCCTTCAATCGTTCTGGGTTCACTGGGTTTGTCCGAATCCACGTGCGATACAGATCGTAGATCTCACCACGCGTCGCATTCGTCTTGATAGAACCTGGTATACAATGCGAGCGCGAGACTCGATAGCCGGCATGCAGCAGAGCATGCACCATCGGCGCCATCGCAGGGCTCGCACAGTGAAACAGGCCAGCGATTTTGGCTGGGTGGAAGTAAAACGGGGCATCTGGGAGCTCGTCGCGTGCCGTCGAAACCATGCCCCGAATTCGTGCTTCGGTGTGAACGGGATGCTTGTCGGAATCAAGTGTCGCAAGCAACTCATCACAGAAGGCTCGGTTGTGTAGGGGACCAAACCACATCGGGCCTCCTACATGGAATGTACCGCCGCACTCGGCACAGTGGGTATCTGTGGGTGGACCTGATGCGGAGCCGAACTTGAGCGTCGAATGCCCCGTTTTGGAGCTCTGAGATTCCGTGCAGCGACCCATCGGCTGGATATGAAAGTTGCTGCACTTCGAGCACGTATAGACCAGACCGGTCTTGGATGCATTTTGCTTCACAGTCTCAGGTCGGGACCATACGCGTACAAAAACACGTAAGTAAAAGTCGATCGAAAGTGATAACATTGGCTGCACGTAGCGTCCGTAGCGGCCCGCGGCCATGGAAATCGAATGCAAGACCAATCGTAGCGCAGCTTCGTGACTGTACTCGGCCTTTATGCTGACACCGCCATACAGTGAGAAGCACTTTTCAGGGTAATTGTGGCCTGCCAGTACGGCAAGGTCTGTGCAGGTCACACACAGCAGGCCACCATCGGTAACAGACTGCACGGCCGCATCGAGAAACGGCGAAGCTGTACCATAGGGGTCTAAGTCAATCAGGTCATACCGTTTAGGCAGGTCACGGTGCTCATACATGAGTGATATAGCATCGCCTTGATTCACATGCACTTTGCAATCGGGATGTATGCCTGTCGGAGTCGGATCGGCCTCTGCTTCCAATTCAGGTTCTTCATCTGCTTGCTCCACGTCCATTTTTACCCATTCATTTATCGGACGGTCTGGAGGAAAGTTGAGAGCCAAATTACGCCTTAGCGCCTGGACAGCAGTGGCCGAAAGGTCGTTCGCTTGTACAAATCCCAGCAGCGGAATTTCTTTCGCGTACCGAATACTTCGCAAGCCTGTGGCACTCAGTGCCTCAAGTGCCTTGAACTTGTACGACTGGTATGTATGTTCGTGTGGCTCTTCATTGGTTTTGATACGCTTGGAGTCAGGCTCATCCGAAACTGCCTTGGCACGCTTCGATCGAGCCTTGTGTCGTGCCTCGAATCTCTGGCGCTTTTCACCATCTAGCATTTGACTCCATGTAATGATGGCGATAGTGCTGAGATCACGATTAAATTCCTGCACGGGGTTCAAAAACGCCGCCTCCTTGGATGGCATTACAATAGTAGCACTATTCTCGCGAAATGCAGCCTCATTTGCGCGAATATGAATGCCATATTTGGCCACGGTTCTCGCGCTCAACAAGATAGGCTGTGGAGCCATGGCGCTTCGTAGCACGAGACGTCGACAGGGGCCAAGACGCACAAGACCCATAAGGACAGCTTTTTCACTTTGGGAACGCGCTGTCCCAGCTAAATGAGATCACGTGCGCTGGCTCCACAAGAGAAGCCATTTTGGCGCCACTCGTTCCCCTGACCAGACACTACGAGAACGTACGATGGCCGACGTACGTGCATGCTTTGGCGAGCATGTCTTCAAAGACGATTTCATTACGAAAAAGCACGATGAGTATAATCAGAGTGGTCCTTACCACCACTCGGTCATCAACGACCTTGTCAATGAGGATCTGCTGCGCGGTGCTAGAGACGAGATCATCGAGGAATTGCATTTTACGGAGAAGGAAACAGATATCTACAAGGTAAATCAAACAGGTGACCTTGCGAACCTTGATGGTCTAGGTGAAGAGGAAGCGAATCGACTCAAGTCCCTCATGAAATTGCGGAATGCTATGTATTCGGACGAATTCCGTGGGTGGCTGCGCCGCGTGACGGGGTGCGGTCCTTTGAGTGCCAAAAAAAAGGACATGAGCATTAATGACTACCGCCATGGGTGCCACCTGCTAAATCACGATGATGTTATTTCCACGCGCCGCATCTCGTTCATTTTGTACTTGCCTGACCCTGCCGAGCCGTGGCAGCCAGAGTGGGGTGGCTCGTTTGAAATGTACCCTGTGAAGGAGAAGCATGTGCCGGATGATTTACCATCAAATATTGTGCCGATAAAATGGAATCAGTTCAACTTTTTTGTCGTGCAGCCCGGTCACTCGTTCCACAGCGTTGAAGAGGTCGTGCATCCAACGCAGTCGCGACTGAGTATCTCTGGCTGGTTCCATCGCCTTCAGCCAGATGAGCCAGGCTTCTCTCAAGAAGAGGAGGATCAAGAGCTTCAGGCCGAAAAGGAGTTTAGCTCAGTTGGCAGTCTGATTTCCAAAAAGTTTATGGATGCATTTGTCGAATATGATGAAGCTACTTACGGCGGTCCATCCTTGCCCGGCTCACGCATGTCGACTGAGCACCTCAAGTTCCTTGCCCACTTTATTAATCCGGCGTATCTGACCACCAAGATCCAGTCGACACTATTTGAAAAGTTTGGTGAAGAGTCGCACCTGCTTCTCTCGGACTTTTTGCGGCAAGATGTAGCAGAGACCCTTGAGCGCGTTCTGCGGGCCAAGGATGAGGAAGATGGCCTTGTGTGGTGGCATGGAAAGCAGGAACGGGTAGGCTTTGACTCAGTGCGAATCCAGCACCATGGCGTGGGCACAAACCGTGCATTACATCCGAGTGACGAAGACCGACGGTGGGTTCTTGCTGGTCCTCCGCACCGTGAACGCTTTGCGACACTTGATTCAGCTTGCACGCCATCTACGGCACCAGCGATCGATTATGCCCAAACGCAGTCGCCATTGGTGTCTGTGCCTTCGAGCGCTGCTGACCTTTTGCATGTTCTAACGCACCAGCTCTTTCCCTCGGCGGCTTTCCGCCACTTTGTGTCCAATATTACCCAGCTTATTCCCATGGCCGCACGGCCCATTCGTGCGCGCCGTTTCCGCCCTGGTCTGGATTATACACTGGCGCGCTCTGATGACGAGACCGTGCTTGATCTGACGCTGACGCTCACTCCTGATGTGGTCGGCAGTGCCAAGAAAGTCCTCAAACACACGGCTCGGCCCAAGGGTCTTGCAAGCAAGCACAAAGAGACTGCATCGCACGGTGTCCTGAGCAAGAAGGATGTTGACAAGCTCGAGGGCATGTGGGATCGTGGCGACATAGGCGGCTGGGAGTGCTACTTGGCGCCGCATGAAGGCGAGGAAGATCCGGCTGTCTACCAAAGTGCCGAGTCACGACGTGCACAGCGTGCAAGGGAAGAGGAACAGCAGGAGCCAGTTGAAGAAAATGATCAGGAGGATGAGGACTTCGAGGATATGGACGAGGACGAGGATGACGATTTTGACGGTGTGTTGCTTAATGTGACGCCGTCGTACAATACACTCAATGTCGTTTTACGTGACGAGGGCGTGATGCGTTTCGTCAAATACCTCGGTGCTAGTGCCGGCGGCAGCCGTTGGGATATTGCTGCTGAGTACACGGTAGGCGCTGCTGAGATGGAAGAGGACGAAGCTTCTGCGTAATGTTTGTAGGTATATACAGCCGCAGCCAACACCACTACATAAGACTCGTGCGAGCACCGATTTGGTTGCTGGGAGTGCCATCGGGGAAAATGGCTTTCCTGTCGCCAGAAAATTCAGCATAGATGCGGCCAAGTCGTGCCACTTCGGACGGCGGTACACTGGGCCGAGTAGAGCGGAGCGAGATGTCGAGGTGGGAGGTGTGCACAAGGAGCGGTTTGCGCGGTGCTTCGGAGGATATCTTGCCGCGGCTCGGCAGGTCCACGTCGGTGCTCCGCACCATACGTTCTAGTCGTTTGCCGAGAGCCAGTTTTTGCGCACCGCTGACGGTATGAGCCGTGCTGTCATCGATCGGGGGGATGCTGACGTATGCCACGTTGATTGTCTCCTGTGTCTGAGTCGTATTTCTTGTCTCCGGCGCTCGCAAACTTTCGTTGATGGCCTCGAGCTGGGCGTTGTACATGAGCGCCTGCAGATCAGCTCCCGAGTACCCTTCGGTTTTTTGGGCCCATACATCGAGGTTGACGTCAGCATCCAGGGGCACCTTTCGCGCAATGGCCCGCAGAATATCGACTCGGTCATCCCGTGACGGCATGTCACACAGCAGCGACTTGTCCAGACGTCCAGGACGAAGTAGCGCAGCATCGATGAGATCAGGCCGCGATGTTGCCGCGAGCACATACACACCATCCAGGCCCTCGGCACCGTCCATCTGCGTCAGCAACTGATTGACGACGCGATCTGTGACGCCCGTACTATCGTGTCCACGTTTTGGAGCGATGGAATCAAACTCATCGAAGAACAAAACGCATGGCTTGGCCGATTCGGCACGTTCAAACAAGTCGCGCACCGACTTTTCGCTCGCACCGATATACTTGTTCAAGATTTCAGGGCCCTTGACGCTGATAAAGTTGAGGCCGCATTCTTTTGCGACAGCGCTGGCTAGGAGCGTTTTCCCACATCCCGGATAGCCGTAGAGCAAGAGACCTGAGCGCAAGCGCAAAGGACAGTTGGCAAAGATGGCTGCATACTTGGTCGGCCATTCAAGCGTTTCACGGAGTGTTTGACGCGTCGCAAACAGACCGCCAATGTCGGCCCATTCGGTGGCTGATTGTTCCAGCTTCACGTCACGCAAAGAGAGAGGCGTGTACCCTTCCTGCGCACGATCAAAGTCACACATGTCGAGCAGAATATCACGCGAATCAAGCACACAACGAATAGTGGCTTCGTGCACGGCGCGGTCCGTAAGCATTTTCAGGTCTGCCACATGGTAGCCATCCGTATGGGTCACCAGATCCGTGTAGTCGAGCTCAGGCACGGCACTTTGGGCGCGGAAAGCCACCTGCTGCACGAGCGTATGCAGGATTTGCCGTCGAGCCTCTTTGGCCGGCGGCTTGATCGAGAGCGTATGTGTCCATACACGTGCATTTTGAAGATAGGCATGCACATCAGTGGCATTTTGGGCCGTGGCTAGCACAAACACGTCATAGTCACGCACCGTTTCTTCGATGCGCTCCACAAGAGCATGAGCGAGGTGACATGAGCGCCACGTATCGACGTGCTCACCATCAGCAGGCATAAGTAGGTCGAGATTGTCCAGCACCAGAAGTGTTGGTGCATGCCAAGCAGCCTCGTCGAGCCATTCTTTGCATCGCGCACGTACAAGTGGCATGCGCTCCTCAACAAACTGGGCACAATCGACAATGTGCAGACGATACAGGAGTGATGGATCGTGGGCTAGGTGCGTTCCAACTGCGCGAGCCAGACTAGTCTTGCCGGAGCCAGATGGTCCTGTCAAGAGGATTCCACTCGTGCCAGAAAAAGGACGGCGAGGGGGATGTGGCAGCTGTCCACTCGATATGACATCCATGCAGCCCTGCTCAGCCACATTGATATCGCGCATGGCGCGCATAACACGCACGGTGTCGAGACATTTATTTAACGGTTCGTCCATACCCGCTAGTGGATCGGGCTCGGCTACACAGAGGTGTACACCTTTGTGTTCCTCGCGCTTGTCGGCCTCACGCACAGCGCCCGGAGACGGAGCTGAAAGCGTGACGAGGTCGAGATCCTGAAGGCCGAGCTTGTCACGCAAGGACGCCCCAATCCACACATGACGCTCAGGCCACGGTATATGTAGAGATGCTGCTTCCTCCTCCGGCATCGTACCAGGTCCAAACGAAGCACTGGCTGTCGCATTCTGTGGGGCATCTTCGTCCCTGACAGACGAAGGACAAGAGACCCTTGTTACGCACAGCTTATGATGTTTAAATGCTAGTGCCACCAGCTCGTACGCAGGCCGATCTGTGTCGGGCGGCGCGAATGCCGCAGGCACCACGACAGCCCACAATAGGTCGCGCTCGTCATCGGGGACATAGGAGGCAGGAAGGACGCGCCATGCGACATGGGACAGGGCATTTTGTGCTGAATGCGATGTCAAAGGGGCCGCGCTAGAAGAGAACGTGGCGAGGCTAGTTGGCTCTTCTTCTGGAGCCTGGGCGAATCGAGTGTTTGGCGCAATAATCACCTCAGTATCAGTAGATAGGCGCACAGCAATGCTAGCCGACACCTGTTCATCACTGTGATCTGTGTTGACAGGTCGTGTGGGTGGTACTGTGCGGTCTACCACGAACTTGATCACCGTCGAGGCACTACGGCCCACGGAGACAGCCAGTACTTGGCCCTGCTTAGCCGCACGGACCTGAGACAGCATGTTATCTTCGACTTCACCAGCATGCACACTCAAGATTTCCCAATCATCCGGACTAACGGGTGTGACATGCACTTCCTGTGCGATTGGTACAGGTGGGGACCGAAATAAGCGGATCGACAGAAGCGTGCCGTCAGAAAGTCCAGGTGAAAAGAGACTAGCAAGCGCAGGACTTGCGACGACACAGTCGCTCGCATTAGGGTCACTAAGAACGGAGGCATTCGGACTCATTCCTGTCCAGCCACCATAGTAGGTTTGTGCTTCCGTCCCGAGCTCGACTATCAGCGTTTGGGGGACGACATTGCGTGCGATTAATGTAGAGCACAACGATGCTGGTAGGTGCACTAGGCTTGCTCTGAGCGTAGGGTCAATAAGTACGCGCGCATGCGTTGCACGCGAACGCGACGAAGAGGGCATGCACAACGGCGCCCAAGACCAGGCAGCCAGAACTGCGGCGGTAAACTCTTGGCATCCCTATTATCCGGGGATCGAGTGTCATCACGTGATGCATCATGGGACTCGGTCGAGGGCAGAAGTGCCGCCAGGTCAGCGCTGCGTGGGACCAAGGCGCTTTTTTCAACACCCTCTTGTGGTGAATCGATGCGATGGGGCACAGATCGCGACGCTGCTCCGGCATATTAGTGCGCTTATTCGCCCTTTTTCTACTAGGAACCATCATTGTACTGGCGTTAATTCGCCAGCACTTTCGTATCAACGAGAATGAATACATACGCGTCTCGGAACTAGGCACATGGGATGAGATTCGCGCGTCGAAGCGGCCAGCCGTGCTGGATCATGGCTCGCCTATGATGATGGAAGAGGATTCGATGCCTTCTGAGAAAATACCTCGCATCATTCATCAGACGTGGAAGACAGAGGAGCTTCCGCCGCAATGGGCCGAGGTGCGCGAAGGCTGTGCCAGGCTCATGCCTGACTATGAGTATATGCTGTGGACTGATGCTATTTCGCGTGAGTTCATCGAGAAAGAATACCCATGGTTTCTCTCGACGTTTGATGCGTATCCCTATAATATTCAGCGTGCCGATGCAATCCGATATTTCGTGCTGCACAAATATGGCGGCGTGTACATGGATCTAGATATTGGATGCCAGAAACGCCTTGATTCGCTTTTGCGCTTTGATCTCATCCTTCCCAAGACCATCCCTGTCGGAGTGAGCAACGATCTCATGTTCTCAGTGCCTGGTCATTCCTTCATGGACCTGCTGATTCGCTCGCTTAATAAATTTAACCACAGATTCTTTACGCATTATGCCACGGTCATGTTCTCTACAGGGCCCATGTTTGTCTCGACGCTGCATCGTGTTTTTGCGAGTGTGCACGAGAAGGTAGGGCCATCTGATGCTCAGCAGCCCGAGCGCGGTTTTCAAGGCATTCGTGTTCTGCCCAAGAGCTTGTACGGCAAAAATCTCGAGCCTGATCAGGTGCCGGACTCGTTTTTCGTGCATATGTACGGCAGCTCCTGGCATGCGGGCGATGCGGGCTTCCTGATTTTCTTGCGCAAGAATGGCTACACTCTGATTTTCCTGGGAATAGTTCTACTACTTGCCTTCCTGCGGCGCAGCTGCTTTTCTTTCCTTGCGCATATGCTACACATGATCATGATGGTCCTGTTTCGCTCGCGTTCGAAGTTTTTTGATGCAAGTGCCACATCTGGCATCAAGTTGGACGATGTCAAGACGCCGCGCAAAGCCTCGACCTGGTACGCCAAGTCGCCCGATGTCGAGTCCAAGTACTGCAAGACGAGTGAGGAAGGCCATGCCAGACCTTCTATACCCCTGCCGACCATTTCTATGAATGATGGTCAGGCTGTGCCACACCACAACGTATCCGAGAACTGGTCGTCTTTGCCGGTGTCGACTGGATCTGCTCCGCCAGAGGTGCCGATGCAACGCCGCGGATCCGACACCAACACGCCTTTGCCGACTTTCTATGTCGACCACCCAAACCCACTTGACTCGATGGATGCATCAAATGCGAATTCGAAGGATGCGCGTGTCCCAGCCGTAAAGCGCATCAGCAGTGCCACGTCACGCACCTTTTCGTCCCTGATCCCCCCACCACTGCGCCGCTTTCGAGGCGCGTCGTTGAAACTGCCCTCCAAAGTGACGACAGAAAAGCTCCCGAAGGAGTCACCGACTCGGCATAGCGACGAGTACTGCTCTGAATGGGACCGACTCGTGCAAGACTGGGAATCAGGTCGTGGCCTGCGGTCGCCCACGCTGCATACGGCGTTGTCGCCGGCGCCTGAGCCGATGGAAGCGCTCGATGAGCCTCACTTGTCTGCCACATCGCCGTCGCAAAGCCAACTGCTTCGTCGTTCGCACCACAACGATCCATACCGCCCGGCCACACCGGCAGTGTTTACAAGCCTGAACATGGAGCAAAAATAGCCATCGCATGTCCATCTGTATAGCAAGAAAACATATACCTACACTGGCGGCGCCTGGACAAGCCCGGCCTCCCGCGCCATGCTATAGAATTGGCTCTGTGGGTTCTTGAGCAGAGTGGCGGGCGCATCGAACTCTGCGACCCGCCCCTGTTCTAGCACCAGCACTCGGTCCGAGTCCATGATGGTGTTCAGGCGATGAGCAATGGTGATCGTCGTGCCCGTGAATCCAGTGCGCACGATCTGCTGGACGAGCTGGTCCGTCTCGAGATCGATGCTGCTCGTCGCTTCGTCCAGCACGAGAATGTGTGACTGACGCACCATCGCGCGCGCAATGCAAATGAGCTGACGCTGACCCGCCGAGAAGTTGCTTCCGCCTTCAGAGACGGGCTGCAGCAGACCTGCCGCATGATCGTCCACTATGCCGCAAAGACGCGCCTGCTTCAGTACGCGGTACAGCTCGCTGTCCGTGTACTGGTGCAGCGGGTCAAGGTTCTGACGCAACGTGCCCTGCCACAGCTGGGCATCCTGGGGAATAATTGCCATGGACTGCCGAAGATCTTGCAGACCCAGGGTCGAAATGTCGATGTCGTCAATGTACACACTGCCCTCTGTCGCCTCGAGAATACGGAAGAGCGCGAGTGTGAGCGTCGATTTGCCTGCGCCCGTGCGACCCACGACGCCGATGCGCTCACCGGCGCGGGTCTTGAACGATACATCGCGCAACACGGGCTCCAAATCAGGGCGGTACTGCGTCGAGTAGTGACGGAACTCCACCACACCGCGAGACGGCCACGATGGCGGCGGCTGCGTCTCTGGAATATGAGCCTCACGCTCCATCGGCAGGCCCGCGTACGACATCACGCGCTCTACACTCACGATGTTTTGCTCGACCTCGGAAGCCGAGCGCACAGCCCAGTTGAGTGTCTGCGTCGTGCTGAGCACCTGCGAGAGCATCAGACCCAGCAGACCGGCGCTCATACGCCCACCGGTGGTGACCACAATAATGGCCATAGTCGAGGCAAACAGGATCACGAACGAGCCCAGGAACTCGATGCGCACAGCGAGCCACCGGTTGCACGTAACGGCGGGGAAGTAGCACATTTGGTTGAGGTCGACGCGCGTCTCAAACGCGTGTGTGAACCCGGATGCTTGGCTGAATGCGCGGATCGTGGAGAGGCCGCCTAGCGCCTCTTGGAACCACGTGAAGATGGGCGACTTGGACACGGCATCGATGCGTTTCAGCTCGCGGCTAGACGAGAGATAGTATCGCATCACCGCACGATACGCCATAGCAAGGGGAATAATGGCCACAAGGAAGGCTGGCACCGAGTATGTTACGACACACACAACACCCATCACGACGACCGACGATCGCGCCATGCCCTGGATGACTCGTGGAAGCACTTCGTCGATCACACTGATATCGCGGCTGAAAAGATTGAGCAGGCGACCGGTCGGCGTCGTCTCGAACCACTGCAGTGGATATCGCAGCAGCGAAGAGAACAGGCTGTCGTGGTAGCGTTTCGCACTGCTGAGTACGAGCCACACGTACAGGATCATGGGAGCGATGCAAACGCCCACCGACGTCAGCATACCCATGGAGCCGTAGAGTGTCAGATAGTATGAGGCGGCCTTGTCGAGATTCGTGTCCGGACGCGCATTGACGGCACTCCATTGCTTCAGCACAACGTCACGCGCAATCGTACATGCCTGGGTCAGTATGTGCGCCACAAAGAAGAGAGCCACGCCCACAGACGAGGCACTTTGGATATAGTCTTTGTACACACTCCACTTGACGGAGCCTGTCTCCTGGATTTCTTGGGGCGACTTTGACTCGCGCAGGTGGCGCATCGTGGTCGCTTTGAGCTCCTGCAGGGACAGTTCGCGCGGACGCGGGCGGCTCGCATGCTCCGTGGCCTGGACCTTGTCTTTTTTGAGCTCGGCCTGCGCCTCCTCCTGCTGCTCCTGCGACTCGCTCTTTTTCAGACTGGAAATCACACGGTACACCTCGCCCTTCATTGCCATGACCTCTTCAAATGTGCCGCGCTCTTCCAGCAGCGCACCCTTCCGCAGAGTGACAATCTTGTCGCATTGTGGCAGGTACGACACAGCATTGAGGGTCAAGATGCGCGTCTTGGTCCGCAGCATACCCCGCGGTCCAATCACATGCTCCCAAAGATGCGCTCCGACGTGCGCATCCACGGCGGCCAGTGGATCATCAAGTAGATAGATATCTGCCATGGCATAGCATGCACGCGCGAGCGCGACTCGAGCCCTTTGCCCACCGCTCAGACTCACGCCGCGCTCGCCAATTTCCGTCAGGTCGCCATGTTGCAGCACGAGAAGATCCGGCTCGAGGGCACATGCGTACAGGCACTGGCGATACAGAGCCTCGTCATAGGCACGGCCAAAAAGAATGTTATCTCGCACAGTAGCACCCATGCACCATCCGCCCTGGACGAAGAAGGCCACTTGGCCATGCACAGAGAGCCGGCCATGCACATTGACCATGTCGCCCAGAATGGCAGACAGCAGTGACGATTTGCCGTCACCGACGCGACCCAGCACAGCTAGCAATTCGCCACTGTGCACGGTTAGATCCAATTCATGCAGCGTCGGCGACAGCTGCTCTGTCGACCAAGCATACGACGCTTTGCGGAACCGCACAACATCGCCGCCTGGCGGCGCAGGCGTCGGTGTATGTCGACGACCGCGGTTATCAAGCTCTTCACTGTCGAAAAAGGCAGCAAGACGCCCGGCGGAGACTTGGGTCTGCAGAAACATCGACACGATGCCGGCCAGCATCGAGAGCGGAAAGTTGAGCAGCTGATACAGAGACAGCGCAGGGAACACAATATCAGCTGTCAGTGGTTGTGAGCTGGTTGCAGAGTACGCAATAAAGGTTCCGAGGGACACAAAGAAAGGAATCGCCTGCCAGAAAAAGTTGAAGCCGGCGCTGGCTACACCAATGTTGCGGAGCAGGGGGAGCTCTTCGCCGTTGCGCACACTCAGCAAGCGGCGCGTGAAAGCCTCTTCCCATGCAAAAAGCTTGATGGACTTGATGTTGAGAATGATCTCGTTCATCAGACCGGTGCGGCGGTCACGCACCTTCATCTGCACAGCGCTTTGCTGACGCAAATACGTCGCGAGGACCGTATTGACCGGCACACTGACTAGCATGATCGCCACACCGACAAAGGCCGACCAGCCGAGCAGGTCGAAGAGCGACACGAACGCAATCACAATCTGGAACACAGCTGACCACAAAATGTGTGCGTACATCAAAAAGTCTGGCAGTCGGTTTGCGTCCACACTCATCAGATTCACAATGTCACCTGAGCTTTGCTCGCTTCGCGACTTGTTCGAGAGGCGCAGACTCTTGCGGAAAATGGCCGTCACGACGCCGGCTCTCGCACGCATACCCGCGACACTCACGAGCTGGAAGTATTGGTGCAGACTCAAAGTCTGGATCGCCGATGTGATGAACAGCAGCGCTACCATGACAAAGCCACGCAGCGGCGTGCCACGCAGAGCGTCTGTGGGTGCCCATTCCCATGTCTGCACAAAGGCCAGCAGAGCGCGCAGGATCTGTGGCTGTACAAACGCCATAACATCCTGAACGACCTTGAAAATGGCCGCCAGGGCAAAGGGGGCACCGAATGCATAGTACAGGGTCTGCCAGAAGCGCAGCTTGCCCGTCGACTCAAGCGGGCGACCACGCTCGAGCGATCTGTGCGCATGCTTCGTCCAATGGTATTGGAACGCGTGCCCGAGCTGCTCGGCTTCTTCACTCTTGGGCAGGGACCACATATCGGACTGGCGAAGAAACTTGCGAGCGCCCAGCGACATGAGCGGCTGCATCCAATGGAACGACAAGCGACTGAACAGGTTGGCCTTCTCTATCGGTGAGGCCTTGTGCGCAAACTCGTCTGGCTCCTCCTCAGGCTCAGCTTCCGCCTCCAAGTCGTCATCGTCGTCGGGTGATGCGATCGAGTCGCCCATTTCGACATCGGAGCACTCGAGAAACAGCGCCGCGAGAAGAAAAAGCAGACGCATGCACAGCGGCACGACCACGAGCATCTGGACAAGCGTCGACTTGGGCGCGACCTGCAATATGGTTCGCACACGAACTGGGCCGATCAACAGGTGCAGCAGCCACAGCACCAGGGCCTCATCGGAGCCGTGACGCGCTTTCATGTGCATGGTATGTTGCAGCCACGCGGCGAGCACATAAGCGATCAGCATAGTGCCTGAAGCCAGGATCTGGATCCCGCCTGTGAGCGAGGCCTGCGCCGGAGCCAGATGGCTTCGCATACCGATCAATACGACGAATTCGACAAACGCCAGGAGCGTCACAGCGGTCATGACGCCGTCCTTTTCATGCAGGACGTGCATCGAGTTTTCAGAGCGCTCCTGCACTTCGCATTGTGACCATCGGCGCAGGGCATGCACAGCAGCCGCGATAAATAGCGCAGCGGGCAAGAACCACAGTATGGCGGCCTGAAAGCAGGGCGTGAGATCAAAATCGCGCGTCGGCGACATGGGACCCCAGCCCTCTGATCCATCACACACCCATGAGCCGAGTCCGGTGATTTGAGCAGCCGGCCTCATGACGGCGTCGTACACATGAGGCGGCGCCTCATGCCACAGACTGCTCGTCCCAAAGCCCGGCACCCACAGCCCCAACTCTGCCATCAGCGTCTCGAGCAAAAAAAGCGGCGCCTATCGCCCAGGCCACCGTCGGTCCCCACGTGATTTGTCATCTGCCCTGTTACGAAGATTTGCGAGTCTCTTTCCTGGATCGAGACATGCACCAGCTATTCGCCCGTCGAGCGAGGCGTGTGACGCATGGCGTGCGCGTTGGTGCGCGCGCCTGCTTTGCGACGCACGCAGGATCGGAAGCCCGCGTGCACCCGTCGCGCATGCCGCGGTACGCTGAACTGCTCGAGCAGCTGTCGCAGGTCCGTCCCCTGGTCGGCGGCCGGCCGCTGACGCTGTCGGAGAAGCTATTGTACACGCACCTGCTTGATCCGGCTGTGGATCTCGCAGGCGCAGGTGCGGATGCCAGTAAGGTGCGTGGTGCGCGGTACTTGCGCCTTGGCATCGACCGCTTGGCGATGCAGGACGCGTCGGCACAGATGGCCCTGCTCCAATTCATGACGTGTGGCATGTCGCAATCGGCCGTGCCGGCAAGTGTGCACTGTGATCATCTCATCCAGGCATTCGAGGGTGCGCAGGCGGACTTGGAGCGCTCTCTTGACACGCAGCGTGAGGTATTTGCGTTCCTCGAGTCGGCGTGCCAAAAGTATGGCATTGAGTTCTGGCGTCCAGGCAGTGGTATTATCCACCAAATTGTGCTGGAGAACTATGCGGCGCCCGGTCTGCTGATGCTCGGCACCGACTCACACACGCCGAATGCGTCGGGCCTGGGCTGCCTCGCGATCGGTGTGGGTGGCGCGGACGCCGTCGATGCCCTCACGGCCACGCCATGGGAGCTCCTGGCTCCCAAGGTGCTTGGTGTGCACCTGCACGGCAAACTGTCGCCGTGGTGCTCGGCCAAGGATGTGATTCTGCATCTGGCCGGCGAGCTGACCGTGCGTGGCGGCACGGGCTACATTGTCGAGTACTTTGGCCCTGGACTGCAGACGCTGCCGGCTACGGGCCTGGCTACGATGTCGAATATGGGCGCCGAGATCGGTGCGACGACGAGTGCGTTCCCATACACGCCCGCGATGGGCCGCTACCTTGGCGCGACAGGACGTGAGGCCGTGGCGCGCGCGGCGGAGCAGGCTGCTCGTGCGGGTCTTTTGAGCGCAGATGCCGGCGTCGAATACGACCGGGTCGTTGATGTTGACCTGTCCCAGCTGGAGCCGAGTCTGAATGGCCCGTTCACGCCCGACCTGAATGTGAAGCTCTCGGACTTTGTGGCGCGGGCGCGCCAGGCAGACTGTCCGCACCCTGTGGAACTGAGTGGGGCATTGATTGGGAGCTGCACGAACAGTAGCTATGCTGATATGAGCCGCTGTGCGGACCTTGCGCAGCAAGCACAGGCGCGCGGCATGAAAGTCCAGGTGCCTTTGGACGTGACGCCCGGCTCGGAGCAGGTGCGTGCGACCATGGAGCGCGACCAGATTGAAGCTGCGCTGACGAACGCGGGTGCGCGGGTGCTGGCGAATGCGTGTGGCCCGTGTATCGGCCAGTGGAAGCGTGCGGACAAGCAGGGCGAGACCAATGTGATCCTGACGTCGTTCAACCGCAACTTCCGTGGCCGCAACGACGGCAACGCGCAGACGCTCAACTTTCTTGCCGCGCCGGAGATTGTGACCGCGTATGCCTTTGCGGGTCGTTTGGACTTTAACCCGATGACGGATGCTCTCACGGCGCCGGACGGGTCCGAGTTCCGATTCGCGCCGCCCGCGGACAAGGAGCTGCCTGAGCATGGCTATGCTATGGGCAATGCATCGTACATGCCCGAGCCGATGCCTGTGCCGCAGCCGGATGTGCGTGTGGACATCGACCCGAAGAGCGAGCGTCTCGAGGCGCTGCAGCCGTTTGAAAGCTACTTGGCGCATGGCTCGTATGAGCTCCCGCCGATGCGGTGCCTGATGCGCATCCGCGGCAAGTGCACGACGGACCACATCTCGGCCGCCGGTCCCTGGCTCAAGTACAAGGGCCATCTGAGCCACATTGCGAACAACACGCTGATGGGCGCGGTGAATGACGAGACGGGCCGCATCAACGATGCACGCGACTATGAGGTCGTGGAGCCGCGGCACGATACAATCGCTGCGATGGCCCAGCGATACAAGGCGCGGGACCAGCCATGGGTCCTGGTCGCCGACCACAACTACGGCGAAGGCAGTGCGCGTGAGCATGCGGCGCTGCAGCTGCGTCTCTTTGGCTGTGCGGTCGTCCTTGCCCGCAGCATCGCGCGCATCGCGGAGACGAATCTCCGGAAGCAGGGCGTCGTGACTCTCCTGTTCGAGAAGGAGCAGGACTACGAGCGCATCGGCAGCGGCGACGTGGTCGAGACGGTCAACCTCGCTGACCTGCTGCGTCCCGGTGTCGAGGATGTGCAGAAAGTCCAGGTGCGCGTGCGTGTGACCAAGCTCGATGACGACGGCAACGTGCGCGAGCAGTTTGAGCTGCCGACGCGCCACTCGCTGAGCAAGACGCATCTCCAATGGATCCGCGCCGGCTCGGCGCTGAACGAGATCCGAGCGAAGGCGTCCCGCACGCCTAGTGCGCCCTCTGTGCCTCGCTCGGACGTGCGCGCCTTTTCGACGTGTGCGGTGCGCCGCGCTGCACCGCCGCAGGGGGTGCCGACCGGCAACGACCCACGCTACGAGCAGCTGCGTCAGTTGCTGTTCCCCGCGCCCCCGACGGGCAAGAAGAACACGGGGCCCAAGACGCTGGCGGACGCTGTGGGGCACGGCGATGTGTCTGCCGACGTCTACGAAACGATTCACCGCGCATGGAAGCTGCATCAGCGGCGACAGAAGGCGGCCCTGGCCGCGTCGCTCGCGACCAAGCGCGCCCGCCTGGACGAGGCCCTGGAGGACCTGCGTCGCACCGATACCACGCTGTGGAAACGTGCCAACGAGTACAGCAGCCCGACGAAGCGCAACGCGGAGGAGCAGCAGCGCCTCGCGCGTCTCGGTCTGTCGCAGCAGGCGAGTGCGGACGGCGGCGAAGTGGCCGGCAGTCGCATGCTCGCCAAGAAACGGGCTCGTCTGATGGCCCGGACGCGTCTCGCGACGCTGTTCCCACGCGAGCTGCGTGCGCCGACCATGACGCCACCGACGCGCGGCTGGCCGTCGTATGCCCCTGATGAAGAATAAATAGCACGGATCTCATTGCTCGTATCGCCGCGCCTCCAAGCCTTGGGGCGCACGGACCGACATGGTCTTGTCCTTGACGTCGGCCCAGTTGGTGCTGAGGGCCGTGCCGCCCGACTCCTGGAAGCTCTTGACCATCGCGCGGCGCGTGTCCGGGTCTGCATCGGCGTACAGCTTTTGGAAAAAGGCGTTCAGCTCGGCATCGCCCGAGCCAGAGGGCGGCGCGTCATCAGCGTCGGTATAGTCGAGCGAATCCCACTTGGACGCGGGACGGGGCGCAGTCGATGGCGTCGATGCTGGCGCAGGCGCCGCAGCGCGCGTGCCATTAGCTACGAGCATCGGCCACATCACTCCGCTCTCGCGCTTTCGTAGCGTCACCTCGATCTTGGACGGCACCACAGCCACGTCCACCTCCGGCCACACGGGCGCCCACAACGACAGCGTGAAGGCGTCGGACAGCGCCGGCGCACTCACACACAGCTCCTGGCCTTCGACTCGCACACTCACGTCATCCTTGGGCTGGTGCCGTACATACACACTAAGCACGATGTGCTCCGCCGTCTGATAATAGTCGTGTCGTGGTGCGCTCATGAGAAAAAAAGCCTCGCGATCAGATGGAGGTACGTGTCCATCCACCGCGCCGATGGAACAAGCCGGGGCTGTGCTGCTGAGCACGGCGATCAAGGTGCTGCTATGGCCCGCCTATCGCTCGACAGACATGGAGGTGCATCGGAACTGGCTCGCGATCACCTATAGCCTGCCGCTGCGGGCCTGGTACGTCGACGCGACCTCGCCATGGACCCTCGACTACCCGCCGTTCTTTGCCTATTTGTCGTGGCTCCTTGCGCAGCCTGCGGCATGGATCGATGCACGCATCGTGGACGTGCGGCGTGGTCTGAACTACGATGCGTGGCCGTGCGTCGCGTACATGCGAGCGACGGTGCTGTGCACGGAGGGCGTGCTGGTCTACGCCCTGTATCTGCTGTCTCGATGCACGATGGGCGACGAGACGCAAAACGCATTGCTTCTCAGTATTCTGCTGCACCCCGGTCTGCTCATCGTCGACCACATTCACTTCCAGTACAACGGTTTCCTATTCGGCGTGCTCTTCCTATCGCTGTGGGCCGCACGGACGCATCGCCCTCTTCTCTGTGCCGCCCTGTTTGCCTCGCTGCTCCAGTTCAAGCACATTTACGTATACGTCGCGCCGGCGTACTTTGTGTACCTGCTGCGTGCGTACATGCTCCCGAGCATGCCGACGTCCGCATCGACGGTGAGCGTGGCGATCGATCGCACCATCAAGCTTGGCGCAGCGACGCTGGTGCCTTTCCTGCTGAGCATCCTGCCATTTGTGCTTGATGCCATGCGCGACGTTTCGTACGAAACGAATGTCCTGTATGCCATGTACGCGCGCCTCTTTCCTTTCCACCGCGGTCTCATGCACGCGTACTGGGCTCCCAATGTATGGGCGCTGTATGCAGCCGCCGACCGCGTGCTGCTTCGACTCCAGCACAAGACCCTGGCTTCCACGTCGCGTGGCTTGGTCGGCGATACGGTGATGGGTGCGCTGCCGAACGTGCCGCCCTCGACGTGCTTTGCCTTGGCCCTTTCCTTGGCCCTCGTGTACGTTGTGCCGCTGTGGCGAAAGCCGTCGTATACTCGCCTGGTCGTGTGCGTGACGCTGTGCGGCATGTCCTCGTTCGGCATAGGATGGCACGTCCATGAAAAGGCCATCCTGCTTGCAGCGTTGCCCCTTGGCCTGGTGGCGCACCGCTGCTACGTCAACTGGCGCACCTTCCAGATCCTGAGTGCGGTGTCGATCGTGAGTCTATTCCCCCTGCTGTATACACATCAAGAGACGCTGATCAAACTCATCTACGCGCTCATTTGGTATGTCGTCGTGCATCGCACCGTGTCGCGCCGCGTCTTGCGTCCAATGCCATCCAACGTGAGCATTTTATTGCATGCACTCGAGACGATCTACCTCTACGGTCTCGGCATCCTGGCCGTGTGCACCAATGTGGCATGGCCCCTGCTGATGCACTTCGCCCCCACAGCTTCCCGGATACCCTTTGCTCACATGGAGTTCCTACCCCTCTTGCTCACGAGCGTCTACTGCGCCATCGGATTCGTGCATTGCTGGCTTCGACTCTCAGTGTCGTACCTACTTGACTCACCAACCATCTAATGCAGCATCGTCCTGCCGCTTGCCGAGCAAGGCGGCCGCAGACTCAGCCGGCTTCGTTCGGGTCTTGTTGACTTGCACCACCTGCACGACGCCCGACGGTGCTTGCTCCGAACGCGCTTCCTCTGGCTCGGCAGAGCGGACTGGCGCGGCAGGTGGGTTCTCTGTGTCCATATCCATTTCCACGGCCTTGGCAGTCTTTTTGCGCCGGATCTTTTTGCGTCGTGGCGCCTCAGGCTCGGCTACCGGAATGTCGGGGGTCTTGGTCTTTTTCGGACCGCGACCACTGCGCTTGCGTGCCTTTTTGGGCCCATCATCCTGTAGGGGGGCAGGCTCAGGTGCAGGATCTGCTTCCTTGCGCTTCGAGGGTATCGTTTCGGTTGGCTCTTTGAGAGTCGCTTTTGGTGCATGAAGTCGCACATTGTCTAGAATCCGCAGCGATGGCAAGGCTTCACAGAAACGTGAGGAATAGGTCCTATCACCGGCGATCGGGTTTCCCTTGGCGGAGAGATTCACTAGCCCATGCCGCTCCATATCGTTCGTAGGCCGCTCAAGTAATGGCTCTACAGCATCCCAGTCTTGCAAACCGCAGTCACTCACGTCCAGCAACACAAGACCAGGCGCACCGCCATCGACGCCTCGGCCCCAGGCTGCTATGTGTGGCGGCAAGACACCGAGCTGTGTGTTTCCATTGAGGCGTACTTCACGAAGATGCGAGCAAACTTGGAAGTCTGGGATTGCATCACAGGAAAGCGCATTGTGCCCTAAGCTCAGCTTCTTCAAGTTCGGCACGGAGGAAGGCATTGTCTTGGGCAAGGCCTTTAGGTCATTATGAGAGAGCACCAGCGTATTGAGCTCGGGCAGATGCGGGAACGTCGCTGGTAATGCAGCGATCGCGTTGTGGGAAAGCACAAGCGCCTTGAGATTCGATAATGTGCTAAGGGCTGGTGGAAAAGCTCGTAGGGTGCAATGCGACGCGTTCAGGACGCATAGTTCAGGAAGAAGATCCAGGCCGTCGATGGGGCCATCCGAGTCGCCCAATGCCGCATTACCGGAGAGATTCAGCCACGTCAGTCGACGATGCAGAGGGGCCTGACCCGTCCGCTTGCCCACTTTACGGCTTTGCCGCACAGCCTTGGCGAGCCAGAGTAGATCTTTCAAACCATGGGGCCATGCGTCGGACGCCTGGATGTTGGACACGTCTAAGCGGCGCAGGTGTGTAAATTGAGCCAGAGTTTCAGATACGGCCTCGCGAGGTGGGAGCACATGCCCAGCTAGCGATAAAGATGTGCTGGAGAGCACGTCTGAGGCCTCAGAGGCGGGTTCTGACGCATCCTTGTTGGGGCGAGACGCCTGTCGGCTCTTGCCTTTGGGCATGAGGAAGAAAAAATCGCTGGTCCCTGCACGACTTGCCCCTAATAAAAAAGGACCTAATTCATCCCAAGCAAGCCGAATTCTATACACAGCAGTACTACCACTCCAGAGCCTGGGAGGTCGCCACGGACCGAATAACTGCCTCTGTTGGCGTGACGTGCGCATCTGGATCGTCTTTGATGGGCACCGGTCCTTCGCCTCGGTCCACCGTACCGTTTTTATAGTAGACAGGCACACGCTTCCCTAACGTTTTGGGATCCACCTTTCTGTACGAGGGACAGAGCTTAGCTCGACCAATGTAACACAAGTCACAGCGAGGGCTTACAGGTAGGCATATGACCTGTCCAAAACCCACCATTTGCTTGTTAATGACGCCATGATATTCGCGTGGAAGCCAACTTTGAAGGGCGAGACGCGTCTGTTCAGGTGTCTTGGTCTTGCACCATCCCAGGCGGTTTGATATGCGGTGGACATGTGTATCTACACCAATGCCCACGTTAAGACCCATGCTCTGCATCTGCAAGAAAGCCATTTTTGGACCGACGCCAGGTATTTCGCACAGCTCGTCAATGGTGCGAGGTACATCACCGTGGTGCTTCTCCTGAAGAATACGTGTCATGCTCTTCAAGTAGTCTGCTTTGCGTCGATAGAAACTGACTTTGCCGATGCAGTCGATGAGCTGATCATGCGGAGCATCGCGAAGTGACGCAAGCGTCAGGCCGTCTGGCAGCCTGGTCTGGAGTTTGTACACAGCATCGGCCGTGACGGGATCCTTGGTCTGGGAGCTGAGCATCAAGCTCACCAGAGTGGTGAATTGTCGTCGCTGCTCCTTTTCTTTTTCATCTTCTTCTTTGCCGTCTGCACGCAACCGTCCACGGTCAGCACGCCGCTCTTCAAGGCCATTCTCCTCACATCCCATTGTGTCCACTGGTGTCACAATATCACCGCGCTGCTTTTCTAACAAGTCATATACTTCCATCCATCTCCGTGGTACCTTGATTTTGCGCGCCTCGTCCGCTGTGAGCTCCATTTTGATTTTCTTGGTGGGCGATGCTCTCGGTTCTGGTTCTGGTTCCTGTTCCTGTTGGACAGGTGGGGGTGATTCCGCCTTGACTGAAGTGTGTATTCCGCGAGAGTGACGAGACGATCGACGAGCGAAGCCTGCTGTTAGAGCTACCACCTACGTACTGTGTGAAGTTGGCGCCAAACGTTCCAAGTACGCCTTCCATCCGGCCTCACGGTACCGCTGAGCCTGGGCCTTGACAGACTCGAGAGCCTCTGTGCGGGACAGGTCCTTGTTGAGCAAAGCACCATAGATTCCCCGGCCCACAATCATGACGTCGCATCCGCTGTCACGGATCACTTGCTCGGGCGTCCGGTACTGTTGTCCCTTGCCATCGCCCTGGACGTCCATACCCACACCCGGCGTCAGGATGAGCAGATCTTTCGCACGCTGCTCATGCGTTAAATCAGGATCCAAGTGAGCCGGATCCTCATGCACGCGGTGCATGGCAATGAAGCCAAATACAAACTGCGACTCGTCCTGCATGGCAGCGCGGACATTCGCGGTCGTGTAGGTGCCGGTGGTAAGGCTGCCCTTTGTGCTCATCTCAGCGAGAAGAAGCAAGCCACGTTGGTACGGCACACCCACCGATGCGAGGCCAGAAATGACGCCAGGGCCCGGGATCAAGTGGGCATTGGTCATGTGCGACCAGCGCACAATGCGATGCACGCCGGCCGCGTACTGCAAACTCACTGTGTTTCCGATATCGGCAAACTTGCGGTCTTCAAAGATCATAAAATTGTAGCGCACACTCAGATGCGTCAGCTGCTCGACCAGATCGTCATCAAAGTCTTCGATGATGTCGATATGCGTCTTGATGAGGGCGACGTACGGTCCGACAGCCTCGACGACAGCGAGAAATTCCTCCTTGGTTGTCACGTCTACGCTCACACACAAATTTGAATTTTTGTGCACAATCGTCTCAAGCAGACCTTTGGCACATGCGTTCGGATGCTGCTGGGCCCGTTCTTCGTAGGTGCGGTTTGCCGCCGACATGAAAGACGGAGGAGAAACGATGTGGCTACGAGTTACATAAGCGACACACGAGCTCGTCCAGTGTTGGTGGGGCGCCATTCTTGCTGCACCGCGAGCTGTATGGCAGCTCACGTCAAGGTCGTTGCGCGGTACGTCTGATTAGAGCTAACGGAAAGGTTTCGGCCTGCGCAAGTCCAGGGCGAGAGTCTTCGCTCAGGTGATGATGCGATTATTGTTGAGCATCATGACACGCAGTCGGTGCGACTGACGCGTGGCTCGGATGCCATGTTCACCTTTGATCATGTATTTCCCATGGATACGAGCCAGGCGCATGTATTTGACCACAGCATCAAGGGCACGGTGAATGATGTGCTGCAGGGCTACAATGGCACAATTTTCGCGTATGGCCAAACGGGCTCTGGCAAGACATATACCATGATGGGGGCAGATATCCAAGACGACCACACGCGCGGTATCATTCCTCGCCTCACAGACCAGGTGTTTCAAGGTATTTTGCACAGTCCGCCGACGATTGAGTACACCGTGAAGGTATCGTTCATGGAAATTTACATGGAAAAAATCCGCGACTTGCTGGCGCCAGATCGTATCAATCTGCCGATCCAGGAGGACAAGAGCAAGGGCGTGCGTGTCAAGGGCCTCTCAGAGCACTATATGAGCAGCCCTGATGAAGTATATGATGTGATTCGGAGGGGCACAGCTGTGCGTGTCGTTTCGGCGACACGCATGAATGCTGAGTCGTCTCGTTCTCACACCATTTTCACATTCACCGTTCAGCAGCGTAATACGGAGACGGGCGCCACCAAGTCTGGCTGCTTATACCTCGTCGACTTGGCAGGCTCGGAGAAAGTGGACAAAACGGGCGCGAGTGGCCAAACACTCGAGGAGGCCAAGAAGATCAATCGGAGTCTGAGTGCTCTCGGCATGGTCATCAATGCGCTGACAGATGGCAAGTCTGCGCATGTGCCGTATCGGGACTCGAAACTCACACGCATCCTGCAAGAATCGCTGGGCGGGAATTCACGCACGACGCTGATCGTGAACTGCTCGCCCGTGGCGTACAATGCGGATGAGACGCTGTCTACTCTACGATTCGGTGTGCGTGCCAAGTCGATCAAAAACAATGCCCGCATCAATGCAGAACTGTCGCCCAACGAGCTGCGTGAGCTCGTTCGAAGAGCGCATACCCAAATTCACACGTATCAATCGCACATCAAGCAGCTCGAGACGGAGGTCGAAGCGTGGCGCCGAGGCGAGTCTGTGCCTATGGATGCGAGGACCTCTTTCTTGGGCGAGCAGGCGCCTCCTTCGAAAGCTGCGTTGGCGTCTACGGCGATGGCGCAAGAGCAACGGCTGATAGATCAAAACCGTGCGTTGGAGGCAGAGCTGATGCAAACGCGCTGGAAGCTGGAGGAGCTGCAGATGGAGAACCGCGAGCTGAAAGAGCTGGCTGATTCGGCGCCGTCTCACGAAGCACCTGCCGAGGTTCGGGTGGTCGAAACGCCTGCGCCGCGTACGAGTCGCGAGCAGCGTGTGGAACAGATGCTCCAGGCACTGGAAGGGCGCCAGGTGGCGCTAGAGCCGGTTATGGCGTGTATCCAGCCATTGGTGCAGGCTTGTCGCGAAGCGCCCGACTTTCCACTGCGTATGGACCAACTGGAGTGGTTGGAGGAAGAGATTCTCCGGACACACGTGGCCCTGTCAGAACAGGTCATGTCGACGCGCATTGCGACGCAGGAGATATCTGTGCTGCAACAGCAGAAGCAGGCGCTGGAGAGTCGAAATGCGGCGCTGCAGCAGCGTTTTGATCTCATCACGAACCAGATTGGTGCCCTCGAAAATGGACTGCGTGTCGGTGAAGAAGGGGCTGTGCAACTGGCCGAGCTGCGGCACATGCTCGAAGAGCACTCGTCCACGCACCTGGAAAACACAAGCTCCGAAACGCTGCATCTTGAGCAGCTGCTTGCGATACGAGGGGAAGAGACGGCTGGGCTGCAGCGCTCGCTGGAGGACCTGAAAGCGAGTCACGAGGAGCAGCGGCGTGCCATGACACTGCTGAGTGCGGCTGTCGTGCGTGGTGACGAGCGGGGGCCTGACCCAGCGTGCGTGCAGCGCCTTGTCGATGCATCTCGACAGATGGAGAAGGCGCGTGAGCTCGTGACGCTTCGATTGCGCGAGTATGAGCGACTAAAAGAGCGGCTCATGGATGGTCTGCGGGAGCGGAGTGAGCGTGTCGTGGATCTGGAGATGGCGCTGGAAGAGATGCAGGACCAGTTCCGTGTGCTTCTCCAAAACATGGACTTTGGCGCGCAGCAGCGCAAGATGGCGGTCATTGAGCGACGTCTCGAGCAGCTGATGGGCGTGCAGCAACGTCTCATTGAACAAAACACAACGCTCAAACGAGACGTGGCCCTGGCGGAGAAGCGCCTGGCCTCGCGTGCTGACACCATAGAGGAGCTCGAGTGGCGGCTCGATGCACAGAACGTCGACGAGGAATGGGACTCGTCGACAGAGGCGCATGCACGCATTGCCAAGCCCCTCCGTGGCGGCGGGGCCGAGTCGATGTCCGCTGCTACCCCACAAACGGCGCGCCGCTGGTTTTTCCACGCGTAACTCCACATAGAGGCGCACGTAGCCTTTGATCTGCTACCATGGCGGACTCGATCAACTTCCACCATGCGAGTGTGCAAGAGATCCTATCGCTTGATAATATCCGCGCATCGCTGCAGCGTATGGAGGAGTCGATTGTGTTCCGGCTGATTGAGCGGGCGCAGTTTGCGTACAATGCGTGTGTGTACCAGGACGGGGCGTTTCCCGAGCTGCGCGAGAAGGAGCACTGGACGGGCTCGTGGCTGGCGTGGTCTCTCAAGGCGACGGAGGCGTGGCACGCGAAGCTTGGACGGTGGCTCGCGCCTGATGAGCATCCGTTTACGCCGCTGGACCAGCTGCCTGAGCCGGTGCTCACGCCGAATGACTACCCCGAGATTCTGCATCCGCACCACGTCAATGTGACGCACGAGATTGTACAGTTTTACACCCAGGACATTGTGCCGCACATCACGATCCGCGAGGGCCGGCCCTTGAACGATCGGCAGTACGGCTCGTCGGTGGTGTGTGACATTGAGGCCCTGAGTGCGATTGCGCACCGCATCTATTTCGGCATGTTTGTATCGGAAAGCAAATTTCGGGCTGATCCCGCAGCCTTTATCCCGCATATCCAGTCGCGCAACACTGAGGCGCTGGCATCTCTCATCACCAAGCCGGCCGTGGAGCAAAAGCTTCTGGAGCGCGTCCACCAGAAAGCCGAGGTGTACGGCCAAAACTTGGACCACACGCACCAGGCGTCCTCGGAGCGCAAGATCCAGTCGGACGACATGGTCCGGCTGTACGAGCAATACATTATCCCGCTGACGAAAAAAGTCGAGGTAGACTACCTGCTTGAGCGCCTCGATGGCCTGTCTCCGGACGAGCTCGCGCGCTTACAGAATAGAGCGGCATAGCGGGCACGTCGATGCGCCGCTCGTGCTCACCCACTTGAACAGACAGCTGCCGTGGAACTTGTGCTTGCACGTGCGGCATGGCTTGGTCGGCAACGACTGGTCGGTAGGACTGATAATCGAGTAGCAAATCGCGCATTCGGCGCCCTCGTATCCCTGGAACTTGGCCTCGGCATTCTTCTTGAAGAGCGTGAGGGCATCGAGGATGAGGCCGTTTCGACCGCTGAGCAGCTGCTGCACGGCCAGCAGCCAGGCGCGCCACTGTGCCTCGCTCACGCCGACGCGCTTCAAGTCGCGGATCTCGACGCCGTGCAGCGGGTAGTCCGACGGCAGACGCACGCCAATCTCCATCGGGTGCTCGTCGACCGTGTACGTGGCGACGACCTCGTTCGACGCCAGGATCCTGACCGACATCGACTCGTCCTGCAGACGCGACAGGGCCGCCGGGTCGCGCAGATGCCGCAGCTCGCGCTCCGCGAGCATGGGCGTGCAGTAGCGCGCCGTAAAGTGTGCGACGCGCATCGACAGCTGCCGGTCGCGCAGGCTCATCCACCAGTCACGCACCTGCGTCGGCACATGCACGAGCGTGCGGTAGTAGACGTGCGCTGCGAGGCCCTGGAGCGATGGCACAGAGGCCGGCGTGAGCTGCGCTACGTCGACCTCGTCGAGCGCGTAGCGCAGTCCGTCGAGCGCGGGGATGGCGCGCGGCACGCCGCTGATCAGCACAAATACGCTCGGCAGCAACTGCGTCGGCAGCAGCGTCTGCAGCTCACCCGCCAAGACCGTGCGCAGGGGCAGAGAGGCCTCGACAAAGTGGTCCAAGACAGCGAGCCACTGAAGCAGGAAGGAGAACACGGCGCAGCGGTCCAGGTGGTCCCACACCGCCGGCGTGTAGCCTGCGTGCGCACGCAGCGAGGCCATGAGCGGAGCGCTGAGCTGCGGCACGGCCGCGTCTGACAGCGAGCCCATCGCCATTTCGACCACCTGCTCTCGGACGCGCGCATGCGTCGCCTTGGCCAGCATGCTCAGTGCGGCCACTTGGAGCGGCCGGCACGCTGTGGTCGTGCATACGAGGCGCGTGAGTGTGTCGTGGTCGTCGGGGCCGGTGAAGCGCTCGGGCGGGACGTGCGCATCCACGAGGTGGGCGAGGCGCTCCGTGCACGCATGGAGCGCGTCGTGGGGCGTCGGACGCGATGCGGCCACAAACGCACATACGTGCACGAATGCGTCGTGCAGCGCTCCCACGAGCGCGCTGTGGTGCGCGCTCAGGGCGTTCTGCACATGCTCGTGGCCACCGAGGGCGTACAGCGTGTCTAGCAGTGTCAGTGTGCTCAGAAGCGTCGGCCATCCCGCCGGCTCGCTCAGCACGACGGCGTGGATGTTCTCCTCCACCACATCCAGCATCATGTCGAGGTGTCGGCCCGCGACGCCCTGGACGACGGGGGCGACGTGCGTAAACAGCGTCGCGAGGTGCGCAAACACCGTCTCGTCGAGGTCATCGTCGCTCGTGACCCAGCGCTGCAGCGTCTGGAGCACAAAGATGGCACGTTGCGTGGGAACGAGCGGCTCGCCAGTCTCGTGGGGCGGAGCAGCGCACTGCAGCATGCGTAGGAGCCGAACGCCGTCGGTGTTCGCGCGTGCGCTCGGCACGCCACTGAGATCCGCCGCCAGCTCGCTGCGCCAGCGAGCATGCGCGGCCGTCGGACGCGTGCGCGTCGCCCACAGCACGGCACACGCCAAGGGCGTCGACTTGGTGCGGCATGCGCGGACCCACGTCTCAACCTCGGACGACGACGCGGACGTCAGCGACAAGACACCGGACAGGAGGCGCGACCACAGACGGGCGTACGATAGGGCCTCGGTGCGCACGGCATGGGTCCACACCGTGTGCAAGAGCGCCGTCAGCGCATCGCCGCCGTCGTGCGAGGGCATCGCGGCGGCGGCGCTCGTGTGCCAGGCCGCCGGGACATGCGCGGCGAGCGATGAAAGCTGCCGCGTCACGGCATGCACGAGGCGCACAAGGCATGCCTGAGCGTCACGCGGCGACGAAAAGACATGCTCCATCGCATCACCGATCACGAGGGCGTCTTCTAGCAGCATAGCAGCGAGGGCCATCGGCGGCAGCGTCTGCGCCACGCTGAGCGTGTGCGGCACATCGATGCACGCCTCCGCGTAGCGCAGCAGCCGAGCCGCGTGTGCTGGAACGAGGGGCGGCGCGGTCGCTTGGAGCGGCACGATGGGGTCGTGCACGGCCACGAGCGGACTGGTCGCGGCGCCCACCACGTCCTGCATCGCTGCCGTGAGGGGCTCGGCACCAAGACCCACCTGAGAGGCAAACGCCGGCGGCAACGCGCGCGCAGCCGCCGCAATTCGACGCGGTGGCGTCGTGCCATGGAGCAGCTCGTTCTGCAGTACCTGGACCGCCTGTGGATACAGCTCCTCCGAGGCGTCCGTGAGGTACGTCCAGAGCGTGCGCGCATGTGCCTGCTGTTCATGCAGGAAGCCCGTGTGCCACACGAGGGGAACGAGGTGCGCGACGGCATCGGCGTCCGCACAGACCTGCTGAGCATGCTCGTGAGGGCGCGTGCCGATCCATGTGCACAGGATGCGCAGGAACGATGGCTGCTCTGAGGCATCCACGTGCTGAGCCGTGTGGATCAGCGTGCGAATCAACGTGTCTTTCGTCTCCTGGTTCAAGAGCGTGTCGGGAGGCGCATCGAGGAGCGCGAGCCACGCACGCGGCTCCGCCATGAGCCGGGGTATCATGTCGTGCTGCCATGCACGCACCCTGTCTGCCGATGCAAACGGCGCCGCGTCTCGGGCCACACGCACGAGAACGGGCAGCACGGTGCGTGGCGCCTCGAGCGTCGCACGGAAGAGCGCCTCCCACACGGCTTCAGGCGCCGCGCACACACGCAAGTATGCCGTGTAGAACGACACGACGCCGTCTTGGTCCTGCGCCTCGGACGGCATGTGGCTCGGGACCATGTCGGTGGCCACGAGCGAGGCACCTTCGGCCAAGTCGCCGGTCGTCAGATGCGTGCGCAGGTCAGACTCTAGGAGCTGCGTGAGAAGCGCCACCGACGACGGCTCCCAGGCGCCGAGAATGCGCTGCAGCAACGCATGTGCCAGCGCATCATCAGAGCGGCCGGCGTTGGCCATCTCGACGAGTAGCGCAGTCAGAGCCAGACCGTCGCGCGCCACATCGACGGACGCGATGGATGCGTGTATCATCGCGAGCGTCTTTTCCGGCACACGGTCACCCAGCGCAGCAAGGCACCGACCCAGCTCACGCGCCGACTTGACACGAAGGCGCTCATGCAGCGGCAGCGCGTCCGAGGGCAGGACCATCGTCGAGTACATGCACTGCAGCTCATCTGCCACGTACGTGCCCGTCTCCTCGGTGTCAGGCGCGACGCGTCGTACCATGAATCGCAAGCACTCACACACCATGAGCATGTACGCATCCCATGCACGCGGATGCGACATACCCTGAGCCAGGACCTGAGCGAGACTCAGCAGCGGCTCCATGATCATCGGCAGCGACGTCGACGCGTGCGGCACAAGCTCCGGCGGCATCGTCGACAGGAACACAATCACCGCAGGGAAGCACGCAGCCGGCAGCAAAGGCGCCATGACCTGGACCCACGTTTGGAACTGCGGCAGCAGGTTCTCGTCCTCGTCCTCGATCCAGGCGCTTGGATACGCACGCAACAGAGGCAGACACACGGCCAGCATATCTTGCATCACCGCGACGTCACGCTCAGCTAAAGCCGCTTGCATGACCAGGGGCAAGATGGTGTCCTTGTGCCGATCGACACACGCAGCGTCAATACGCCAGAGAAGAGCTAGGAGGCTCCATGCACGTTGCCGCGTGATAGGCGACGATACACCATGCGCTTGCTCGTCATCGTCGCGCAGCGCTTCGCGAGAAAGCAGCGCTGACCAAAGCTGTGCGGACTCGAAGAACGCGTCCAACTCGGGCATCAACTCTTCCGCGGCTGTCTCGAGCAGCCCATGCAGCACCGCCAGAGCTCCGGCTACGAGCCGGCCATTGACCTCCTCGACATTCTCGTCCACATGGGCATCATCACGATTCTTGGCCTGGAGCTCCGTTCCGTCCGCCGACGCAGGCGTGATCTGGAGTGACGGCGTCACCTGAGCCAGCGTGGCGGCCGGCATGGGGCTGAGTAGGATGGGTCGCAGATGATCCACGAGCACATGCGTATATTCGTACAAGGACAGCTTCGTTGGCTGCGCGTTGGGCTCATTCCACGCGACATACGTCTTCCATATGTGCGTGCCCAGTCGTGTGACAGTGCGACTGGTATCATTCGAGAGCACGGCCCAGAACCCAAGAATCGACTCCATATGCGTGTACGATAGAAGCTCATCGCGCACACACGAGGCATCGGGGTGCGGCATGGGAAACGCCAAGATGGCATCGTGGACCTGCAGCGTGAGTTGGCGGATCCGCTGCGAGGGCGTGAGAGCCAGGCGGGGGAACAAATACACCCAGCACGGAAGCATGAGCGCGATCGCCTCGCACCTCTCCTCGACACTCAGCATCTCGTGAGCCTCCTGAGGCCGGCCTTGGATCCATGCAAGAAGGGATTCCAGGGTTCGGACGCGTGTAATGATATCCTTCTTGAGTGCCTTGCGCAGAAGTACGACCAGGTCAGGCGGAAGCAGGCTCGCCAAGCCCATCGAGTCAAGTGGGTATGGTGCCTGCTTGGGCGGCTTGGGCGGCGGCACCCAGGCCTTCTTCTTGGCAAGGGCCTTGCGTTCTTTCTTGGAGAGCTTCTTTTTCGGCTGACCAGGCGCGTTCGGCTTGCCCGGCTTGGGTGCAGCAGGCTGATCCTTTGGCTCAGTTGCCTCACCGCGCTTTGCAGCGGACGCAGCCGCATGCTTTTTTCGTGTAGCCGGCGTAGCAGAGGTCTTGCTACGTGATCCTTTCGCCATGCGCCACACACGAGAGGGATGCCTGACCGAGATGGGCGTGGCAGGAATCACTAGGCGTGTGGCGTCTGACTAAGCACTGGGCCCAGTGCACGGAGCATACCTTGTCCACGACTCGCCGCCACGCCTGTTTTGGGAAGATGGCGGGACCTGCGTTAGAAGTGTTCCGCTTCGGCATGTACGTCGCAATACTAACGAAGCAAGGTACCTGATGTTCCCCTTGGGGTTTATGTTGTACTTTGGCGACCCAAATTGGTACGAAAAATATGTGCTGCCAGTACGTGCTGCGACCTGACACCCAGTACCGCGGACGCTTCCAGCCACCCGAGACAGATTTTGTACGTGGCCACGAGCGCTCACACAGAAACAACCACGCACAAAAGAAGAGTTACAGCAGCTATTACAAGAAAAGCGCGAGCAAGCCTCGGTGGCTCACGACCCTGCGGCTGTCGGGCTTGTGTCTTACCTCCAAAAGGTGGATAAGGAGCGCATGATCTAAATAGCTACAAAAGCTGCGATGCGTCGCCACGTAAAGCAAGGTAAGCATTATCTGCGCCGGGTGCGAAGCCCTTGATGATCTGATAGACCTCGGCACTGTGGTACCGCAAGCGCGTCTTGGGGTCGGTATAGGGCGCCTGCGAGTCAGTGAGTGAGTGCCTACGTACCATCAAACCCGTAAGATCACAGTACCGCTTGGGGGGCAAGAGACTCGGAGGAGCCTGTACACTTGTGTCTGTGGTGAGTGGTGGTCGAACGTACATGTGGGCACGTCGCGCAGCGGCACTTCTTCCCGAGGTGCCGGCACCTCGCCGTCTGCGTCCTGTTCGGTCTTTCGTCGCTTCGGTGTGCTATCGCCGCGCTTCTTCGTCGGGTCTACCATCCCACGCTTCTGGTAGTATGCTTCGCGTTCCTGATTCAAGATCTGCTTCAGAGGCTTGTTCCGCCGCGTTGGCACAGGCGCGCCATTCGCACCCATCTTTTGGAGATACGCTTCCGACTTGAACGGATGCTTGTCTACATAGACCGACAAGTCCTCCGACGTCAGGCTCGGCTCGCTCATAGTCCAGGCGCAGCACGTCGCTGTCGTGGGCCCTCTCTGTCTTGTAGGTCACGTGGATACTAGATGCCTATGGCCGCGCTAAATAGCACAGGGCGGTGATCCGAGCGGGCGCCGAGGGCCTGGACGCCTTCGTCATCGATCGTACTGTAGTCAATGACCTTGACTTGTCCCTTAGACGGAACGAGCATATCTTCATCGAGAAGGGGCTCCAGAAGCGATGCATTTTTCGATTCAACCATGGAGTGAATCCAGTCGAGAGGCGCCTGAAGCAGGAAATTGTGCGTCGCTGCCGCTTCTGCATCTGACTCCTTGGGCGGCTTGTGCTTGTGTTTCCACGGTAGAAATCGAGTTATCTTCTTATGCGAGGTATCAGTCGACATGGAGGCAGTGTCCGAGTGCGAAAAGTCATTACTGCGCCATAAAACTCGGTCACACCATGAGGGCACGCGCTGCTTCGTACTCGAGTCGTACGTCACGTTCGAAGAGGTGGAGTCGGATCGATCCAGCTGTACCACTGCTTGCAGCTTACTTGACAATGAGTTTTGCGCCGCGATAGAACTAGCACTGCCCCTTGACTGGCTGTCATCTTCCTGCTGCTCCATGACTGATGAGCTTGTCGACACACCCGAAAGCGTAGAGGATGAGCTTGTTCGTGTTAGTGTCGCTAGATTGTTATCTTGGCGCTGCATGGCCTCTTGCTCGATGGCTTGTTCTGAATGACGGAATCTGCGTAAAAAGCGACGCCACATGGGGCGGCGCTTTTCGACGGTCGACGAAAGGGAAGAAGAGCTTGCCTTCTTTGGAAGTTCGCTCGCCTGGACAGACGCAACGCCTTTACGAAAAAGCATACTGGGCTGATGGCGCAAACGCTGCTTCTCTGCCCTTTGCAAGTCGTACTTGTACGTCGGCGGGAAGTCAATAGGAGCCTCACAGAAGCCATCGAATGCATGACCGTCCCGCAACACTTTTCGAAGCTGGTCAAACTCTAAAGCGTCATCATACGACTGCTGCTGCAATAGCGAATCAGCATGTTTGCGCGAAATGTCCACACGGAAATTTAGGTCACCACACCAGAAACAATGATCAAAGTTCTTCGTAATGTCGCGCTTGTCCAACTGCGGATGATCTGGCGGGAGAAACGTATCAACATTCAGCTCCGCTTTGATTTTTTTTATATTAGCAATCCGTGCATCGATCCGATTGGCATGCGCGGCTAAATGCGCGTTGATGAACAGTAGGCGCGTCGTACCCAGCATGACACTAATGCCCACACCGCCCTTATTTCCCATGCGCCCAGCCAGCAGGCCGCTCGAGACCGCATGTGCACTGGCGCCACGTACAAACTCGGCACACCCACGCCACACGTAGACGGCTGTGTAGCATCCCATGAGCCGCTCTTTGATCAGCAGGTTGTAGGCACCCAGCTGCTCAGGCGGATGCTGCATGCACTGCGGCGAAAGCGATGAAGCAGACGAGATGCTAGGTATCCTGGCACTAGATGTAGTCGAAGGACTAGAATGTGCGCTAACGCCAGAGTCAGGATCAGAGCCTGCTAGTAATTCGGCGCATGTGCGCCGCAGGCCACGACACAACCAATCGTGGCACAACTTAGACCATGCGCGAGAGGTGACAATCATTTCGCATCCTTCATGATTGGTTATGATCTCATGTTCAGCAGTATTCGAAATGATACTGTCATCAGCAGATGGGATCGTCAAGGACAGCGACGGCCGCGAGTCTGAAGACACATCGGCGCGCAAATCTGACGCGGACGTATCCTTCCAAGAGTGATCATACATCGCCGCGTGTATGTCTGCCGGTGTCATATCGCGCCTCGCACGAGTATAGCGGTAAGCATGGCCAATTTCACCTGCCGTATGAATTTTGTGCATGAGCTGACCACCTTCACCCCACGGACATTCTTGACATGACACCACGACAATATGGTATGGATGCGTGTCAGACATGGGAAGCTGTGGGATGCGGTGAGGATTTTGTGGAGCCTGCGCCGGCGCCATACACGGATCGACACGACCAAACAACACCTCAAGATCACCCATCGGGACATTTCCATGCATATTCCAGGTCATAATGCGGATTTTGATGGTCTCGCGCTCGGAAGATTCGATGGTTTTGACATACCGATCATACGCACTTTTTTGCTGCGATGAACTCGCAGGGTTCTGTGAGGCTTCCATCGTGTCGAGACGCGACGGGCCAATTTGTCTGCCCCACCTTCCAAAAGCGCGCGACATTTAGCCCGATTTTTTTTTTCGGCGCTGAAACACGACGCTTTCATGCAAGCCTCACATGTGGAGGCATTCGGCGCCGATCATCTTGACGTATCACCAGCACGTGTTAATTTGGGAGCTCCCAGGGACACGCGACATTGTTCAACGTCAGGGCTTTTTCGTGCGGACTGACAATGCCGCCTACGTCCATTTTGACATGTATGCGTAAGTCCATGCTGGGCCGTCGTACACCTTGGTATAAATGAGCACAAGCGTCCTGTATCGTAAGCTGTGTATCATCGCCCGTTTGATTCACGCTTTTGTGCGAAAAAAATATCGGGACCTTGAGGTCGGACGTCTTGTGCCCTGGGATCCATTGCGAGGGCACATGGCCCTGACCAATAACCTTATCAGTTTTAGCTAGCTTGACTTGCGTTGAGAGAGAGAGCAGATGAACGGGAATCCAGCCGTTCGTATAATCGACGCGGAAATGCAACGTTCCGTTCATTTTGAAGCCCAGGGGTGTTGGGGTCAGCTCTATATCTGATTTCTTCGTAGCCACAGTAAGTGCTTCGTGCGTGACCAGATCGATATCTGCACAGTTAGTAACCGAACACGTACCAGGCGTGCGTGGAATCACAAAGTAGAGCAGCACAGCTAATAATGTCATGAAAATAAAGAGGAAAATGAGAACAGAGCCACGACCAAGCCGTCCAAAACAGCGGCACTCACCACGTAGCCAGGCACCGCAAAGTCGCTTCTGCTTTCGAAGCCGCTCTCCACGTCGGTAGGCGCGAGTCATGCGTTCATGCTCCTCAGCAGTATATTCGGGCCCGAGGGGCGCGAGTTCCATAAACGAGTCATTAGGGCCAAACATAAAGCTCTGTCCTTTTAACTCATCACCTGCCAAGAACGAGTCATGCAGGTGATGCACATCGTGCGAGTACGCAGAGGGGTCGTGCTGCGTGGGTATATGAACGAGGGGGTGCGACTTAGGTCGTGCTGCCATGGGTGGTACACCACCGAGGCTATTTGGTGCGTGTTCTGCTTCTAGCTGTTTGGGTATTAGGTCCATATTGTAAAAGTCTCTGTACACATCAAAGTCTTCGCTGCGCGACTCGTCGCTTTCCAGCGATCGATCATCCTGGAGGTTCCATGCATCCATAGGAGCATCATGATCGTCCAGCTCCAGGTTCATGCCGCTGACCGGCTCATCAAATGCAATGATCGATGAATGATCATCGAACAGCACTGATGACGAGCGCGACGCCACGCGGCTCATGATAGGATGAAGACACGACACGTTCATGCCACGCGTGTGGCGGGGAATGCATAACATGTGTGGAGCCTGGTAGGTCCCTACATAAAAAGACGGGGTATCAAGTCGATGGGGCAAAGTATCGCCCAGACGGGAGGGTTAGACGCGCAGTAAGGCGTCTGAGGGCTAGGAAGTGTACAGGGGACGTTCACTTGAGCTCTTGTGCTGTGCCGGTGTTTGGCGTCGGCTGGAAGCGAACCACGGTATCAAAAATACAAAGAGGCACATGCCCACGATCACGAATGCGAATAAAAAGATGCCTTGAAGAAACGAAAAGCGCGATTGACGGGCGAGAATAAGGCGGAAGCGTCGTCCTGATGACAACGAGTGTAGTGGCAGGTATTCGACGTCGCTATCAAGGTCCTCCGCGGGCAGCACGTCCAGGTCATCCTCGGCTATAGTCAAGTCAGAGGCTGTAGACACACTGTCGCGTGGGAGAGGTGTGTCGTTCAGAGACAGCGACATACGGTGGGAGGCGTGGGCCGATCCGGGAGCCGACTAGGTGTGGAGGGCAATGCGAAGACAGCTCTCGAGGCACCAGGTGTTGAGCTATCACACACGTGGAGGTTGTTTGTGTCCTCCATGCGGTACAGTCGGCTAGTGCTGCTAGCCTACTGCCTCGCATGGGCGCATGGCCAGCAGCCGCCGCCGTCCAGTGCCTCGAGCAATGTGAGTGGTGCGGTAGTAACGGCTTCACAAAGCGATGGAGTCTCGAGCGACTCTGCCTCCTCCCATGCTATCACTAGGACGGCCGCCAATGCCAAGGAGGGTGCCTTGGCAGGTACGGCCATAGCGCCTGGTCCGAATCACCGTGGCAAGACCGGGCCTGATGATCGGCACTTTGTAGATGCCGTGGATGCTGTGCGGCCTGGATGGTTCTGGACTGTGTTGTTCGGATTCGTGACTGTATACTGTCATGTGGCTGGCAGCCGATGATGCTCGGATGCCCATGCCTGTACGACGGGGTGTATCGGGCCGTAGGCCTGCACAATTTCAAGGAACAAACGTGCGTCACGCAATACGTGTGTGGGCGCAGCCGTCACTACCGCATCGTGAGCCTGCCTGTGCATGCGCACTACAAGGCGCTGGACGCCTTTTCGTCGCTGCTGGACAGGCGGCTCAGGTACCGCGCCAGGTATGCTCAGACCGAGGATGATGGCCATGGTATTTACGATAGACCTTGCATCATAATCGAGAGTAGCGCGGTAGAGCGACCATGTCACTTCGCGAAGAAAGGGCAGAGCATCATTGCCTCCGCCCAGCGCCTCAGCTTCTATTGGCAAAAGCATACACCCAGATACTTCTAAGCATCGAAGATGGGCAAAGGTTTTGTGGTGCGGATCGCCCCATAGCAGTGTGTGCTCCCAAAAGACAGGCGGAGGACCGAGGTACAGCCTTTGCAGGCATTGGAGCTGGACGCATTGACGGGACCCTGCGATGGCTCGCTCCAGTACACCGGAAAGGCCAAGGGATTCGAGATGGGGGACGAAGCCGAGGAGTGCATGCACTTGTTGAATCAGTGTGCCAAGAGTGGGTATAGACATCGGCGTATGCTCAGAGGCGTGGTCAGCTGTAGGCACACGCAAATCACGCAAAGCCATACCAAATGGCCGGCGTTCCCAACTTGCCAGCAAAGCCATAGAGGTATCGTGGGGCATATCAGCTTCTTCTGTGGCAATGCGAGGCATGTGCAGAGAGTGGTCACCGATACCAATAAGATGCATGGCCCCTGATATGGCATACATATATACGTCATCGAAGCGGTCATGCGAGAAGAATGGAGCGGCAGGTTGGTATGTCACCACAGGGTGAATAGGACTAGGCATGGGAAGGTGATCCATCATGGACTCGAGTGCCGCAGAGCGGCCATAAGCTAGTGCCTTGGCCAGCAACACACACAGCCACCGAGGCAAGGACGAGTTGTGAAAGGAGCGTAGAATATGCCAGGTCAAAACGATAGGCACGGGGTCCTCGGAACTTGGCAGGGCATCCACAAACTGTGTTGCATCGTCCCAGTCCAGCGGATCAGAGCGAGTGCCCGGTGGACGCTGATGCAATGCGCGCGGTTCGAAGGGGTCCTGCCCGGGCTGATCCTCTTCAAGGTATGCATCGATTTGCAGGCGGGCATGAGCATGCTCTTTAGAGAGCGTGTGCCAATGCTCCTCAACAGGAAAGGGATGTGCCTGCCATCGCTGGACTTCATACATGCGCTCTTCGTGCGCGAGGTGGCGCAGCCATAAAAGAAGGGAATTGACTTCGCATAACCGCTTGGCCCATTCGGATCTGGAGATGAATTGACCATGAAAGTCGAAGCCAGGCTCACGGATACATACGCCGTGCTCATGGAGGGGTCCTGCGTATAGCGCACCGATCTCAGCGATATCATGCTCCAGAGCTGGCGGGAGAACAGATCCATGTGGCGTGCATGGATAATCTGACGATCGATGCTTTTCGATGCCAAAGGCCTGCTCCACGGAAAAGTAGCCGGTGCTCAAATAGGCGACAGGGCACTCGGCCACGTAGGCCGTGCAGCCAATGTACAGGTTGCGCACTAAACGGCCCAGGGCAGGTCGATGCATAAGTGCGTGCAGGAATGCTGAAAGCTGCGACGGTTTGTGCAAGATCACGGATCGATACAGTACCTCAGCTCCGACGACATAATACGCACGGTTCAGCTGCATCACAGAGAGTACCGTGTCCGCATCGCACTCAACGCAGGCGGTGTGGAACGGTTTGTAACTCGGCATGTGGCATGCATCTATGACATCACGCAAGGTGCATACTCTTGTGGCAGGCGCCTCGCATGCTAGCAGGAGAATGTAGGTACACAGCTCCCCAGGCAGCGGCATGGTCAAGTGGAGGCAAGGGTAGGATGACGTCAGGCTCCATGTTCGATTGTCTCCAAGCCGCCGTCATGTCGACGACAAGCGCGTGTGCGAGGCAGTCGTGCAGATCAGGCCTGTGGGTGTAAGGAGACGGCATGCCTGCACAGCTACGCCACTGATGCTGCTGGAAGAATACACACGCCGGAAGGGGCTTGGTTCGACCCCATACGCTGGTGGCTCACGTGCCTATTGATGAGGGGAAGACATGCGCTTTCTTGGGAGCGGGGCCCATTTCGTAAGCGACCGATGTCGCTGCGCATGACGCATGGCGGGCTCTATCCAAGACTTGCCTATCCTTTGTCCATGCCGCAAGATGCTACGACGGGCCGCGCCGCCTTAGTGTGTACATGATCCAACGCTTTGTTCATGCTAAGGAAGAGGTGTCATACAACATCCATCTCTCAAATGAAGAGAGGATGGTGTCGTCTTGCACTAAATGTTGTTTACAAACTTGTTGAGGAGATCAGGTGCATCGCCGCGGCGCAAGAACAGCTCCACGAGATGAATGCCATCCGCATTCTGGACCTTTTCGTCCTCAAACAGCTTCTCGAGCTCTTCACGCGTGCGCACACTGTGGTAGTGCTTTCCTGGAACATTCATTTCGGCATTGTGGCTGCGCGAGGCCTCTTGCCGCACATGGCTGGACTCGTAAGACCGGATATCAGCACGCACGTCGCGTGTACACGACATGAAATCGAGCAACAGGCTGTAGTCGAGGCGCGGGATGTTGTTGTACGAGCGGTCAGGACCATGGATCTTGCGCTCAATTTCGTATCCGTCATTGTTCAAGACAAAGATGATGGGGTTCAGGCCATAGCGCATGATCGTGGCAATCTCTTGCATCGTCAGCATCAGACTACCGTCGCCAACGAAAAGAATGACGCGGCCCTTGTCTGTCACTTGCGCGCCACACAGCACACCGAGCACGGCGCCTACGCTCCAGCCAATCGAGCCATACAAGAGCTGCTGGTAGAAGTGCGCACCAGGTGGAACGCGCGTGCGGGTGGCGCCAAAGCACGATGTGCCCATATCACACACGACGTGGTCCTTCGGACGCAAAAACTGGCCGACCCTGTGCCACAGGTAGTCCTGGGAAATGAATGGCTCGTCGGGAAACGTTGGTTTTTCGGAGAGCTGAGCGCGTAGCTCCTTGGTGAGACGTAAGTGTGCATCTCGATGCACGGCGAGTCGCTCGCCCAGAGCAGGAATCACCTCTTCGAAACCGATGCCACTGATCTCGGCATAGCCGATCTGGACTGAATGGCTGTGAATTTCGATCGAGTGGCATGTCGGTGTGCGGTAAGAAAACTTGCCCGTGTTCATATCCGACTTAAAACCTCCCAGCATCACGAACAAGTCGACCTGCTCCATGATGGCCTCGAGACTCGGTGCCGAACCGCGGCCGACGTATTCACCCAGGAATTGTTCGTCATCCTCAGGGTATAGACTCTTGCCCATGGGCGCAACGACGACAGGCACGCCAATCTTCTTCAAAAAGTCATACACAAGCTTGACAACATTGTGACGCATCACGCATCCGTCCACAAGGAACAGTGGACACTTGGCTGCCTCGACATCGCGCGTGATTTCGTTGACAACATACTCGCACTTTTCAGCTGGTACGACTGGACGCGGCACCACAAGAGGTGTATCCAGCACCTCACCAGAGACTTCCATGTCGATGATATCCACTGGAATGCCAATGTAGGCTGGGTGCTTTTCCCGGAGCATGGACAGGATCACACGATCTACATGGTAGGGGGCATTGTCGAGATCACGTTGAGACCATCCGATCAAAGCAGCATCACACGATATTTGCTGCGACATGTTGAAGTATGCATTGTACATGTTACCGCCAAGCGTGTGGTGCATCCACAGATGGTTGGCCTGTGCGGCCGAGGGAGGCATGCCGACAATGTGCAGCACAGGCAGCATTTCAGTGTAGGATCCAGCCACACCGTTCAGTGCTGATAGCTCTCCCACGCCAAATGTCGTGACAAGCACGGCGGGACGACCCGCGGATCTTGCATAACCATCAGCGGCGTATGAGGCATTCAGTTCATTCGCGCAGCCGACCCACTGGAGCTCGCTGCTATCCTCAATATGATCGAGCAGCTGCATGTTGTAGTCGCCTGGCAGGCCAAATACGTGCGTGACATGTAGCTCTTCCAGGCGTTTGACAATGTACTGACCCAGTTTCATGGTGGCAAGACGTACGATCCCGATAGGCTCGGCACATCGGATGGGTCCGGATGTCCACATCACGTGGTGTGCACAGACCAAGGGCGAAAATCCGCGCGCTCCCTCAACGTTCCGTCACGTGGAGCTCGTATTTTTTCAGTCTCACGAGCATGGGGCGCTCCAAGAGTAAGCGCAAGTCAGAGCCCTCATTTGTGGTGGATACGCAAAGTGAAAATGTGCCAGAAAGTATAGGTTTGACATCGAAGGCAGCAGACTCGTCGACATCAGCAGCGACGGGCCTAGATCTTCCTGACCACGTGGAAATTGTCACACGCGATACCCCATCCATCGAACCGGTGCCGGCACAAGACGGCGAATATGAGCAGCTAGACGCCGATACGTCGCGGTACTATGATGCGGAGGCGAATGACGAGCGTAAGCGCAAGGGAATCTGCCCCGTGTGCGGTGAGGCGGGTCACGATAAAAAAAAATGCCCTTACAAGCAGTGTTTGGCCTGTGGCGCAGTCAACGAGCACACGACGCGCGACTGCCCCCTGAGCACGAGCTGCTTTCGGTGTGGCGGTGTAGGGCACCTTAGCAGAGACTGCCCCGCTCCGAGAACAGGCTCCAGGCGTCGAGTGTGTGAGCGATGTGGAAGCACTTCGCACCCAGAAACCACCTGCCACACCCTGTGGAGGCAATACACCTACTACACACCGGACGAGTACGACAAGGTCCGCGCCAAAAAGTATCGACACGAGCAGCGGAGGATGTCTGACACGCAAAAGCGTGAGAAGAGGCAGAATAAGGCCCGGCAGGCATGGGCCGCAACCCTAGTTCTGCCGGACAATGATGCAGGTCCCAGTGATGATACGGATGATGAACAACCCCATCCCTCGGCTCCTCGTGACTGGGATCCAGTGCGGCGCGTCTGCTACAACTGCGCAGCCGTGGGTCACCATTGGGGCGATGATTGTTTCTTACGACGCACGAATCCGACGCGACCGACCGGTGATCCGTCGCCATTTAGCGAGCTAATGGCTCACACAGGCCCCTTTCGTATGCAGTACCACGATACCATGCGCTCGCGGCGGCCGTCTGCGCCGCCTCCGCCCACGCGCACTCGGCACAGCCTGCCGAGTCGACCATCGCTCTTGGACGACATGCAAGATATGGATGAGCAATACTGGCTCTCACGGCACAAGAAGCTACGTGGCCAAGATGCAGCCCTATCAGACTTGGAAGACGACGCGCCCACGCAGCCCAAGCCGCCCAAGCGGCCGCACCGTGCTGGGCCGCGGGGCCGCGGCTCTCGTTTCCAACCGCGCTATCGTGGAGGGTATACGTAATGCCTCAGGGTGCGCGGCGCGCATGGATGCCGCATAGTCACGTGACAACGAGCCTGTCCGTGACGAGGTATGTGCATATTCTCCACGCTCCTGCATGGGATCGTACGTAGGCGCGTGGCTAAATAGCCCTGCGTTGAGAATTTCGTTTCCTTCCTCCCATACCTATGGCGACAGTGTCCGGCCTCTCCGCGCATACTTCAGCGGGCGCTAAGACAGCGGTGTGTGCTGCGATGGAAGACGAGCCCCCATCGCCATCGCTCGCCTCGCTGGAGACTCGTCGCGATGAGAACAAGGAGAATATTGCACCGATCCGGCAGGTCCCTGCCGCCATTCTTGCGGAGGAGCATGCGGTGCGAACACATGATGCGATTGCCATGCGTACACGCAGGCGCATGGCAGCTATGCCTGTCACACCTCCCTCGACGCCCAAAAAGCGGCGCGATCCGTCTGCGCAGTATACCACACCGACCAAGCGCAGCAAGACACTTGACACGCCACCGCCGACACCGACTTCCTCTGTATACGCGCAGGCGCGCGCACTCTTGCGCAAGGAAGTGCTTGTAGGCCGCAGCGCCGAGCGCTCCAAGCTGCACGAGTTTCTTGACACGAGCTTGCAGGGCAACTCGTCAGGATGTCTACACATTTCTGGTATGCCTGGCACAGGCAAAACGGCGCTTGTGCGTGACGTGATGCGTGAACGTTTGGATGAGCATATGTACATGAACTGCGTCGGTCTCTCGCACCCGCAAGAGGCCGCGCACCGCGTCGCAGCAGCTCTCAACGTGCCGGACGTATCAGCCCTGGAGTGCCTCAGTACATCGCGTCGCCACTCGCTCGTTGTGGTCCTAGATGAAATGGACTTGTGGCTACACACACACCGCGACATGCTCTACCGCATGTTTTGTCTCCCCAAGCTGCTGCATGCTCGCACCCAAGGCGCTGTGCGCCTCGCTTTGATCGGTATCGCCAACTCGCTCGATCTCACTGAGCAGTTTTTACCCGTACTTCGAAGTCAAGGCGTCTCGCCTAGTGTCTTGCACTTCTCGCCTATGCCAGCTGACGAGGTCCAGGCGCTGCTCGCAGCACGCCTGCATGATGTCCCAGGCGCCTTTACGCAGGCGGCACTCCAGCTCCTCGCCCGCAAACTCACCGCTTCTACCGGTGACATTCGCCGTGCTCTGGACACATGTCGACAGGCACTTGACCTGGCCGAGCAGGACCAGCGTGGAAGTGTGACGCCTACGCACATCTTGCGCGTCTTTTCCCAGATGGCGGGTCATGCGCAGGTCTCACGCGTTCGTGCGCTTGGCGTGCACGCCAAGCTTTTGCTGCTTGCCTGGATCGTTTTGCAGCAGCATGCCGAGGCAGGCTTGGTTCGAAGGAGCGGCACGTCTCGTGGTGATGGAGGCGTGAGTCTTTCTGACTTGGAGGCAGAATATACCCGCATGCTCGAGTACGACGCGGCATTCGTTACGCCCCTTGGTGGCTCTGAGCTGCTAGATGTGCTTGAGCGTCTTGAAGTGCAAGGTCTCGTGCGTATTTGGTCGGAAGCCGGCAGTAGTCAAGCCTCTTCTTCCTCTGTGCGCGTTTCCCCCAGTGCCAAGCGTGCTGCGGCCCGACAGATGCTCGCAACGAACCGGCGCATGGCGCCGACACTCGAGCGTGAATGCCTGGTGCGCGCGCTCACCACAGGCGCCACGTCACCTGCCGAGGCAGCTGACACCACACATACACCCACCGTCGTGGATGCCATGACTCGGCTTCTCGAACGCGCGGACCTGGATATTGCGCGCCAGACCAAGTGGCGTGTGGATGAACAGGCGCGTGTACGCAAAGAAGAGTTGGGTGGTGGTCGTGGTGCGATAGCGGATATGTAGCAGACTATGTGTGTTGGGCCATGGCCAGGAGCTCGCGAGTGATGTCAGCCGACGATTTGTCTCCAAAGATAATCGTGCGTTCAGGCATATTGGTGAAGTGGACGATCATGCTCGGTGGCGCATTGTCTGGGTGCTCGACGTTCACCTGCAAGTCGGGGTTGTGATACACGAGTCGAGGAAGTTCCTGACGCAGAAACGACCTGGCGTAAGTAGAGACCACGTACCAGTCGCGCTTGTTCTCAAACTTGCGTGGAACACGCAGCTGCAGACTAGCTATAGCCTTCGGCAGCTTTCGCGCACCAGCGCCCGTCTCCAGTGCCGCGATCACACTCTGCAGCGACGCTGCGCGCCGTGATGGAGGCATGAGGGAAAGCGTTGTGGGATCCATCACGTGAGACGAGGAAGAAGCTGCGCCGCCGAGTGTGGAGGATTCCTCCCCAGCGGCCTCCATCTTGGCGTGTGACGCGTCGCATGGCCAAGACACAGGCACCCGAGTCGGCGGGCGGCGCGTCCTTCGACCCTGAGCCGGGTCGGCTCCTCAGTGACATGGCGCCGCAGCTTATGACACCGGCGATGATGAATGCCATCGCACGTGTCAGCTTGCAGACGAATTCCATGACGACAGCGCGTGATCCATTCCCGCTGCAGCGCAGTATCCTGCTGCTGGCACCTCGCTTTTCCATGGAAAACCCCGCAAGATCTCTTGCGCGCATAACGCACTCGATATGGCAGTTTTCAGGCATCGGTAAGTCAAGTGAGAGCAAGGGCCGCAAGCGCGAGCGGACGCCCATCACGTCGATGGACGTAGGTGTGCTTGAGGAGAGCCAGCGCATCCTGGCCAATGCCGATATTGACTTGGATGCGTCGTTGGATACATCCGTTCTTGATGAAAATGCGTCGGATGTGGACGGCGTGCCTGTGTCGCTCTTCCGAGGCTATGAAGCCACCGTGCCACATGTGTCTTCTGGCAAGGCGAGGCGTCGTCAGATCCAGGCGTCTGAAGCGACACGCCGTCGCAAGCAGCCGCAAAACTTGCTCTCGCTTCACGAGCTCGAAGCACAAGATGACGAAATGTTGTCTGAGCGCCGCAACTTGGAGATCCGCCGGGCCCTGTATCATGCTGAGATTGTCAATATAGATGCGAAAATTGCCGCACTCGAAGCGACCAAGGCCTCCCTTCAGCAAAAACTCTTGGATGTGCGTGAAGAAGAGCTTGAATTGGATGATGAGCGGCAGGGTGTATCTGAGCTGCTAGAGTTGCAGCGTCACCGAAAGGCCATGCCTGGTGGCCGGGGACTGGATGCCAGTACGGTCGTGCCTTGCGCGGGAGGCAGTCGCTGGCGCAAAAGGCCTGTCTTTTTGCCGAGCGAGCACGATGAATTGCCTTCTGGTACCGCGTTCATGAGCATGCCACTGGAGGCGGGTCCTGTCACGGCCCTCGACTTCAGTGAGCCATACGGCACGCTCATTTCCGCCGCCTTGGACGATGCTGTTCGTGTATGGGATTTGTCGACTGGCGAAGACGTCGGTCGACTTCGTGGTCACACTGATACGGTCAAATGTCTACAAGTGGAAGACGAACTATGTGTGAGTGGCTCGCTTGACAGCACGCTACGAGTTTGGGACTTGACGCGCGTGGATGCGTTTGAAGCTGCGTGTCAGGCACGCATGCAGGGGCAGGAGCCCCCCGACGAGTCGCCGGATCCGTGCGTGCGGGCTCTCGAGGGGCACAGCCGCGGTATTACGGCTCTCTACTTTGACCAAAAAAGTCTTGTGTCGGGCGCAGCGGACAAGACGCTGCGGCAATGGGATCTCGAGACGAGTCAGTGTGTGCAGACCATGGATATTTTGTGGGCAATGTCGAATCCGAGCACCAGCGTTGATTTGCGTGTGCCGTCGTCAACTACTGTCCTAGATCCTCTGCATGGTGCAAACCAATATACCGGGCCGTTTTCATACCCACAACCGCCGTACGAAGATGGCACTTGGGAAATGTATACCGACTTTGTGGGTGGCATTCAATTCTGGGGCTATGCACTGGCAAGTGGTTCGGGCGACGGCGGAGTCCGACTCTGGGATCTGCGCACCGGTCAAGCACATCGCACATTGTTGGGCCACACGGCGCCTGTCACTTGCTTGCAATTTGACGACACGCACATCTTGACAGGCTCTCTGGACAAAACCATCCGAATTTGGGACCTGAGAACCGGGCATGTATGGGAAACGTTGCACTACAATTACCCTGTGACGGCGCTTCAATTCGACTCGCGCAAGATTGTCGCCGCAGCCGGCGCTCGCGGCGTTGATGTGTATAACCGGACGAGCGAAAAGCATAGTGCACTCGCGATCAACGGACACACTGCACCCGCTGAGCGGCTACGATACATGGATCGCTATGCCGTTACGGGCGGTCGCGATAGTTGTGTCAAAGTTTGGAGTTTGTAGCTATCAAGAACGAGTCCATACGTGACAAAACAGGACACCGAGACCGATGGCAAAGAGTAGGATACAGAGGTCGTCCACCAGGGAGCTTGCGAGCGATCCCATCGTCAACAAAGGCGTAAGTAGCGCCCGCACGCCTGGCGCATACATCGATACAACCGATTCGAGTGTGCCCGGAAGCGAAACGGGCGCACGCTGCAGCATAGCGATGCGTATGCCCTGTAAACCCAGTTCCATGGATACAAAGACCCAAAAGATCGGCCAAGCAGGCAGTTCCGCATCAAACCACGGACTTTCACCGGCCATTCCAAGGTATGGGCGTAGCCAATCTAGTGGTGTACGCAATGCGCCCCACGGAAAGACGGAGGGATCGTCTTTACTGAGCCAAGCAGTGATCGGGGTATATTCCCATGCCAGCGAGGCCCACTGCCTCATGAACGAGTCGCGCGAGAACTTGTCCATGGAATCCGTCGGAATGCTGCGACCAGTGAGTCCCGTATTGTGCGAGTGAGAAAAGATGGACGAGAACACAATATAAAACGCGAATACGAATACTAGGGTCGCCTGAACGAGTCGAATGCGTTGGACAGATCGTTGCACGTGCGCAACCTCAGTAGTCTGAGCAGATGAAGCGCGCGATGCGCCAGCTGCATTAGCTGCACCTGCCACAGCGTCTGTTTGTAGACCCCGTCCCATCACCTGCTGCATCAGCGCTAGAGGATCTTTGGGCATAGTGCCACCTGGCGCTTCGTTGCTCATCCGCGCTTGTACGGCCGCTAACATAGATGTGAATTGGTCATTTTCCCTTTCTCCTTGCACCTGAGATGACTCAGTTATATCCGTCGAGCGGGTCGCGGTAGCCGTGGCATTCGAAACGATCGCAGGCGCTTCTTTGCTGTCTGAGGTGGGCATGCGAGGTGGTGTGACAGTTGAGGTATCTAAACCTTCATAGTCTTTCCCTCTGCCCGTATTGGTGATGCGCGAAAGTCGACTGCTGCCTTTTTCGAGGATTCGACGCTTTCGCTCTTCACGCTTCGCTGCTGCGACGTCCGTCATGGGGTGGTGGAGGAACGCAGCGCCGCACCATTCAGCGACGCCACGAATCATGTCACGTGTTATAATAGGTGGCTACGCGCCGGGAACGCGACTGGTTGCGCGTTGTTTATGATGACATGCGTGTGGCAGCGTGGCAACTCTGCAGCAGGCTGCATGCATGGTGTGGCCAACGACCGTTGACAACCCTCCGTTGTACACGACATCGTCCACGGCCCTTCTTCTTGGCACCTGTCCACGCCATGGCGGAGTCTACGGCAGCGCCTCGATTCGCGCCCAAGTCGGCGTCGGAAACATACCAAAAGTTGAGTCAGCTTGAGCATGTTCTCAGGCGTCCTGATACATATATTGGTAGTGTTGAGCGGCGTACCGAGACCATGTGGGTCTACGATGCCGCCAAAGAACGCATGGCATACCGCGATACAAGTTACGTTCCAGGCTTCTACAAGATCTTTGATGAGATTCTTGTGAATGCAGCAGACAACAAAGTGCGTGATCCAGCGATGGACACGCTCAAGGTGACAATCGATAAGGAATCTGGCACAATTTCTATATGGAACAATGGTCAGGGTATTCCCATCGAGATTCACGAAAAAGAGCAGGTGTATATTCCCGAGCTCATTTTCGGAAACTTGCTCACGTCATCGAATTACGATGATGACGAGGCCAAAATCACGGGTGGTCGTAACGGCTTCGGTGCGAAACTCACCAACATTTATTCCACAGAGTTTATCGTCGAAACCGCCGACAAGCAGCACGAGCTGAAATACAAACAAGTGTTCAGCAAACACATGCACGAGAAGGATAAGCCCAAGATCACAAAAAACTCGCGCAAAGAAGAGTACACATGCATCACCTTCAAGCCAGACCTGTCGCTCTTCCACATGGACTCCATCGATGCGGATACCGAAGCTTTGCTGATGAAGCGTGTGTACGACATGGCTGGTACGGTTCACGGCACAAAGGTCTTCCTCAACGGCGAGCGTCTCAAGATTCGCAACTTTAAACAGTACATGGAAATGTACGTTCAGGCGATCCAGGAGATCAGCGGCGTACCCAAAGGCGAGACGGATGAGACCGAAAATGGCGTGCCTGCGCCTCGTCCCACGATTGTATTTGACTCGTCCGAAGACCATGGACGCCTCTGGGAAGTGGGTTTTGCTGTGTCGGACGGTACGGCACGTCAGGTCTCGTTTGTTAACAATATTGCCACAATCAAGGGTGGTAAGCACGTCGACCACGTTGAACAGCAGATTGTCAACCGCATCATGGAACATGTCCAAAAAGGCAAAAAAGGTTCTGCTGTTAAGACCAACCAGATCCGTCAGCAGCTTTGGATCTTTGTCAATTGTCAGATTGTCAACCCCACATTTGATAGTCAGACGAAGGAGACGCTTACTCTCAAGCCGTCAGCCTTTGGCTCTAAGTGGGTTATGCCAGAAGATTTTGCGCGCAAAGTGCTCAAATCAGGTGTCATCGACAATGTGCAGTCTATTGCCCAGTTTTACCAGGACCGACAGCTTCAAACCACTGATGGACGCAAGCGATCTCGAGTATCAGTCACGAAGCTGGAAGACGCCAACTGGGCGGGTACCAAGCGCAGCAGCGAATGCACGCTGATTCTCACTGAAGGTGACTCGGCCAAGGCACTAGCTGTGTCGGGTCTCAGTGAGGTGGGCCGCGATGCATACGGTGTATTTCCCTTGCGCGGAAAGTTGCTCAACGTGCGCGAGGCAACGCACGACCAAATCATGAAGAACACCGAAATCAAGAACATCAAAGAGATCCTGGGTCTGCAGCACGGTAAGGTTTATTCGTCGGTTGATGGACTGCGATACGGTAGTTTGATGATCATGACCGACCAGGACTTTGACGGCTCACACATCAAGGGCTTAATTATCAACTACCTCGATCACTTCTATCCATCCTTACTTAAGATTCCCAATTTCCTTGTTGAGTTTATTACACCGATCATCAAGGCTACCAAAGGTAGGGAAGTCAAGTCTTTCTTCACGATACCCGAATATGAGCAATGGAAGGAAAGCAGTGAAGGTGGTCGCGGATGGACGATCAAGTACTACAAGGGTTTGGGTACGTCCAAGGCGGAAGATATGAAGAACTATTTCCGCGACATGGATACGCACATGTTGTCGTTCGACACCATCCGCCCTGTAGATCACGACCTTGTCGACTTGGCCTTTAATAAGAAAAAGGCCGACGACCGTAAAGAGTGGCTCCGTCAATTCGTACCCGGAACGTACTTGGACCATCGCATCCGGAACATTCCTATCTCTGACTTTATCAACAAGGAACTGATTCTTTTTTCGATGGCTGACAATATCCGCTCGATTCCTAGTGTCGTCGATGGTCTAAAACCGGGGCAGCGCAAGGTTCTGTTTGGTTGCTTTAAGCGCAATCTTAAAACAGAAATTAAGGTGCAGCAGCTCCAGGGTTATGTGTCAGAGCATACGGCGTATCACCACGGTGATCAGAGTCTGGTCATGACCATTGTTGGCCTTGCGCAGGACTACTGCGGCAGCAACAATGTGAACTTGCTGTTGCCCAACGGTCAGTTTGGTACTCGAAGCATGGGCGGTAAAGATGCAGCTAGTGCGCGTTACATTTTCACGGCAGTGCCACGCATTACGCGTCTGATGTTTCATCCAAAGGATGATGACCTCCTTAACTACCTGGATGATGATGGTCAGAGTATTGAGCCGGAGTGGTACGTTCCTGTTGTGCCACATGTGCTGCTCAACGGTGCTGAGGGAATAGGTACGGGCTGGAGTACCTTTGTACCGAATTACAATCCCCGGGACGTGGTGGAAAATCTGCGCCGCCGCATGGCTGGTGAAGAGTACGTGCCTATGACGCCATGGTATCGTGGCTTTGTCGGTACGATTGAGCATTCAGCGGCAGATCGATTCCGTGTTTCGGGCAATGCAACCCAACTGGATGAGCGAACGTGGGAAATCACAGAGCTTCCCGTGCGTGTATGGACCACGTCCTACAAGGAGTGGCTCGAGGAGCGTGTCGTGGGTAGCGATAAGACGCCATCAACACTACGTGAGTACAAAGAATACCACACGGATACGACTGTGCACTTTGTCGTGGAACTCAACTCGCGCGGAGAAGAAGAAATTGCTCGTGTGGGTCCCGAGGCATTCTTTAAGCTCTCCACGGTTATTAGTACGGGTAACATGGTCCTGTTTAATCCCGAGGGCAAGATTAAGAAGTACGCTTCGCCTCTTGAAATTCTCGACGACTTTTACTTTTTGCGCTTAGGTTTCTACCAGCGACGGAAGGAGCACCTGGTCGACCAGCTCAAGCTTGTGTATGATCGCCTCTCGAACCAGGCTCGGTTTGTCAGCATGATCATTTCCAAGGAGCTAAGTGTGTCAAACAGAAAGAAAGCAGACATCATGGACGAGCTGCGTCAGCTCAACTTCCAAGCTTTCCCCAAGGTGGAGGCCAAGGCCAAGAGTGTGGCGGATGAGGCCAATGAAGATCAAGATGAGCTCGACGAGCCCACGGGCACTGCGACAGACTTTGACTATTTGTTGAGCATGTCCATCTACTCTCTGACAAGGGAGCGCGTTGAGCGTCTGCTCAAGGAGCGTGACGAAACAGAGACGCAGCTCAAGATTCTTCTTGGCCGCTCACCACAAAACCTGTGGGACGAAGACCTGACGGCCTTCCTAGAGGAGTGGGATGCTAAGATAGCAGAGGACGCTCGACTCGCTTCGATGACCACAACGAAGGTCATTTCTGCGCCGAAGCGTCGTCGTGCGCCTCCCAAGCCCAAGAAGGAAGAGGGCCAGGCGGCACTCACGAAAAAGACAGCTCCCAAGAAGGAGGCACCCACGAAGGAGACCACACCAGCGCCCCCGCCGCCTGCAGAAGCACCTCTGCCATCTCCATTGAAGCATGAGCGCGTGAACGACGATGAAGACGAGCTAGCACTGCCACCACCCAAGACGACCAAAACAGCCTCCAAAGCCAAGGCGGCACCCAAAGCCAAGGCCCCCGCCAAATCGCGAGCCAAATCGACATCAGCTTCTCCTCCTCCGCCTCCATCACGACGAGCTACGAGCAGTCGTGCAGCAGCCAAGGCACGCCCAACGTATGCGCTCGACTCGGATGAGGATCCACAGGATGATCCGAATGACGATAGTGTGGCATGGGACGGCATGGAAGAGGAGGACGACAGCGATGAAGACTACTATCGCTAAGAAAAATTATATGCTGCTGTCTTACTCGTTCTTGAACGCAGGCTTGCGCTTCTCGGTGAACGCTGTCATACCCTCCTTCTGGTCGTGCGTCGAGAACAAGGACTGGAACAGGCGGCGCTCGAGACGAATGCCCTCGGCCAGCGTGAGTTCGTACGCTAGAAAATCTGTTAGTGTCACTCATATACGTACATGCGTTGACGGCCTCCTTAGCGGCTTGAACGGAGATCTGGCTCTTCTTCGCGATCTTGCTAGCGACGTTGACAGCTTCATCCACAACGCTGCCCTCGCGGACAACGCGCGATACGAGACCGGCTGCCTCGGCCTCATCGGCGGTGAGATTGCGACCCGTCAGCACGATTTCCATCGTGCGACTCTTACCGATGGCACGTGTCAGACGCTGCGTACCACCTGCACCAGGGATCACACCGAGGTTGATCTCAGGCTGGCCAAACACAGCCGTAGGTGAGGCCAGCACGATATCGGTCATCATAGCAAGTTCGCAGCCACCGCCAAGAGCGTAGCCATTCACCGCCGAAATGATGGGCTTGCGAACCTGCGTAAGCTTACTCCAATGACCCAAGAAATTGGCCTTGTACGTCTCAGAAAAGTTCTTGTCCTTCATCTCTTTGATGTCGGCGCCGGCCGCGAAGGCCTTCTCGCTGCCTGTCACGACGATGGCGCTGATGCTGGGATCTTCATCAGCGGCATCAGCGGCATGGTTCAGTTCGTGGAAAAGCTGTGAGTTTAGCGCGTTGAGAGCCTTAGGACGGTTTAATTGCACGAGACGCACACCGTCCTTGGGCGTGCTGACTTGAATGCACGTGTAATCCGTGCCGTCAGCAACGGGCGAGAAGCGCGGCAGCGACGTGGAAAGCATGGCACGCGATGAGAGCGGCACTGCCGCCGAGCGCGATACCACAGCACGAAGTCCAAAACGCAGAGCAAACATGTCGACTAGCTACAGGGGTAAGAGGCCAAGGTTCGCCGATACGGACCGAAGAGGGCCGTGCATGCGGGGCGAATCTATTCGGCCGAGTTTCATGTCGTGGCAGGCGGAGCCGCTGCGCCGCGTACGGGCGCCAGACCGCCGTGCTGGATACCGGCACGTGAACCGACCACGCGACGCTTTCGTTTCTTGATGGCGTCTCGATGTAGTTGGCGGTAGGTCTGGGTAAGCTCAGAACGCTTAGATAGCCAGCGTTCGTGAATCTCTTGGTCCGTATCCACTTTCCAAAACGGTGCAGAGCCACGTTGAAGCAAGGCAGGTAGTAAGCTCGGTGTACCGGAAGCAAGCGTAAAAGGTGTGGTAAATGGTGGGAAACGCATGGTATTAGCCGGCGTCGGGGCTGGTGCTGGCGCTGGTGCATGCTCTGATGCAGCAGTTGAAGCGCCTAGAATACCATCCACTGCATCATCGTCTTCGGCCATATCTTGTTCATCGACTAACGAGCCAAAAAGCGCAAGGGAGCCAGAGTCCTCCGTAGGCTGAAACATATCCTTGAGACTTTCCATATGCACTTTTTCTGACGGTTGAGATGCCTCGGTCGTGATACCAGAGGCATTATAAGTTACGTCTTCTGTGTTATGATTATCTTGCAAGTTTACACTCGAAGGCTCCGGTTCATCAGCATGGCTTTCTCCGAACAAATTCTTTACCACATCCAAAGCTAGTTTCTTCTCATCTTTCGAGTGCACAGGTACGTGCTCAGTTTCTTCATATCCATCAGAAAAGTCACCATCATCCATAAGATTAGTACGGTGAATGGGCTGGGATTTCGCCACTGGTGGCTCGTCCGCCTCGTTCCACCACGACCCGGTCTGTGACGTTTGTGGTGCATCGAACAAATCGGAGGATTCTTCCTCCTTTTTCCACCACTCATCTTCTTTCGACGTTTCAGGGGCATCAAACAGCTCATCGGGAACTTGTTCGTTCTGTTCAAATAGGGTATTGGGTAGCTCATCTTCAAGAGGCTCGTCGAAAGAGGTCGCAACAACTGCTGTAGGTCTCTCTCGTGGACCTGTATCAGTAGCGACACAATGACCATGTGCATCAAGTGCTTGCCATTCACGAGTCTCGTCATTCCAATGCCATCTAAGTTGCGCTTCGTCGTCCTGTGGAAGGGCGTCGAAAATGCGTCCAGACAAGTGCTCACGTTGATATCGTGTCGGATCTAATGTAAAACGAGGCGCACGACGTGGGGCGTGACGTTTATGTACCTCAGCATCAGCAGGTCTGGGGATCGGTCGTGACGGACGCATTAGCATAGGTCTGATCAAATGTCCGGCAGGCGTAACTTTCCAGCCCCATTCACCATTATTCACACGTTCTAGCGTTACGGGTCGCATATCATGGGCTTCCATTCCAATCCATGGCCGTTTTCGTAGGCGTCGTCTCTGCCGATCCAGCTCCTTACTCTGCATATCTCCTGCACCGAGTTTCGCGCGCTCTGTCGCCATCCGCTCGTGCCATGGGGGTTTTGCTTCACCCACACGGATTTTGGCACCTTTCCACACGGCACCACTCAAAGTATTCATACATTTGGCGAGCTGCTGGGGAGTCGTTTGCAGCGTCACAAAGGCATACGGCCGGCGCTGTCCCACGCCATTGAGGTATGAATCCTCCAACCCAACAATGTCCAGTACTTTTCCATATGTCGAAAGACGTTCTCGCAATGCGTCCTGCGAAAATTGCGGCGTAAGACCGGAGATGTGCAGACGCTTTGTGATGGGTATCGAAGCCTCTGACATGCTGCTAGAAAAGGGGCATGGCACTCCACTTTTTTTTTCTATGTGTACAACGTGCCAAAGGCCTTGGCTGTGCGTGCAGCAATCCACCAAGCGACAGCGACAGCGCCTAGCAGTGCTACGTCTGTGATCAAGAGACCCATTCCAGCCATCATGTAACGCGGAACCCAGATCTTGAATAGCATGAGATGACGACGGAAGAACCACGCCCACAAGGCCGCAGACCATGTCAACACACCCACGTACAAGAGCAATCCCAGAGCAGAGTGCAGGATGTCTCCTGGCAAACGCATGGGCCGCACATGACCCGTCTCTTCTTGTTGTACCTTGGCACGAGTAGGAGCGACGTTCCACAGTGTGAGTAATACGACGCCAAAGGCAGGCAGGATACTCAACGGGCCAAATGCATTCAGCACGACAAAGAGCGGCGACCATGGGTACGTAACAACAGGGAATCCCACGAATGCGACGCGCCACTGGATGGCTGTAAATGTCGCTTGGTGACCTGTGCTAAAGAAGGCGACAAAGCCAATAAGACCAATGCACACAATTTCGAGGAGCGACGGAGCGTGAGTTGGCGAGGCAGATAGGTCCTTGGCATTTGGCATCTTGGAGGCTGCCAGCAATCGTGCATCACGCTCATAGTCACCCAGTTCGGCTATCAGGACCATAGCAACAAAGCAAGCGGATAGAGCTAATTGGCCCATGGGCTGAGAAAGCAAAAACAAAAGGGAGAAAGCGAGTGATGTGAAAAGCAAAAAAGCTGCGCCAAAGGTATTGCCAAAGCCGAGAAGTGCGACTTTTGGCGGCGCATCGCGCTTTTGTGTCGGTTCACGAAGCACAGAGAGACTCAGTGGTGACATGTACCAATACCACGCACCCGCCAAGAGCAGGAGAAGAACGGCACGTGCCGTCCAGATCTTGATGACCAGGAACGAAGACCGCGTTGCTTCGTCCAACTGTTCAAGTCCATGAACCCAATCGGCGAGCCAAAATCCGGACGAACCCAGCAAAGCTGGCCGAATGATCCATGTGAGCAGTGTCGATGCCGAGCTGAGATGCGCATGACTTGGCTTGAGAATTCGGCGCAGGATATCTGCCATAGCAAACGCAAAGAGGTACGCGGCAGCAAGTGCATAGGGGCTGTTGGTCGCAGGGCCAGAAAGAGCATATGCGGGATTGTCAGCAAACTTCGTAGTGGCTTGGTACGCATAGAATGAGGGAGCGCAGTACGGTGCCTGCTCTTCACGACAAACGCGGCTCATACCAGCAAAGCGCAGCAGTAGCAGGGCCAGGATGGATATGATGGGAATTTGTTGCTGCCACCGCGTCAGAGGTGCACCAAGACCCATCCATGCACGTGCTATCAGTAACAAACATACCATACCCAGAGTGATACGATCTTCCCACATGGTGAAACTGTTGCTGGCAAAGAGCAAGGCATGTCCGAGTATAAGAATACAAGCCACCGTATTCGACATGACAGAGCGCATCGAAAGCGTTGAGAAAGCGTCTAGGGCCATGTTACCCGGCCACATATGCCACATGAGTGTGCATGCAACGCCCAAAGCCACGCCGCCTACCAGGCTTTCAAGCACAGAGATGCGTGTGATCATGGTCATGGCAACGCCTGTCGTAATACCGTACCAGCAACCGTAAAAAGCGTTGCGCCACACGAGGTGAGAGAGGGCTTCCATAGTACTACGCTTCGAAAGGCGCCACAAGAGCCATATAACACCAATTGAGCACGTGAGGATTGACATACCGAGCACCATGCGTGCGTAGTCAAACTGTGCCCACACACGCTGGGCACGATCCAATGCTAGGCGGACGAAAGTTAGGTATGCTTCAGCAGTAGCTCGGGCGTGCTCCAAGGACGCGCGCTCGGCAAGTCGGGCATCTGCTGTGAGGGCGTTGCGCCATGCCTGATCAAGTTCAGCGGCGAAGGGAGAGAGGTCTGTCGACTGCTGAGCATAGGCGTCCAAGTAGGTCTTGACCTGACGTGCATTGATGCGCAATGCACGGAGCAGGCGAGACGCCGGTGCATGCAGCGCATCCTTCTCAGAAGCAAAGACCTCTGGTATAATGGCACCCAAGCTGTTGAAGGGAATCGGCACGCCAAGGAGAAGCGACAAAGTCGGCACGAGATCAATTTGTGGGAGCGATCGATGAAGCTGATTAGGCAACATCGAAAATGGCTGGAATGCCGGAGTCAGTATCTGCGAGCGCAATAGAGCAGCGACATCTGCATTGTTAGACAGGGGCGTCTTGGAACGACGCATGTCGAATGGCTTGTTCGCATACATCCACAAGGCACTGCCGACTTCGAGCTCCGAGTCACCACCGTGGTCGCCCGTCGCGTCCATGCCGTGATCGCCAAGGAACACGAAGAGGGTATCGTCTTGGAGTTTGCTGAGAACACGCTGGAGTATATCGTCCATCTGCTGGAGCTTAGGCGGCATGCGCGCATGAGCCGGCCCGAATCGGTGGCCCACATGATCTACGCCGAGCGAGTGCGCCACTATAAGTGACCAATCATCGCGATCCATCGTGTCGAGCATGTGTACTTCGACGCCAGCATCGACTGTGTCCAGGTCCTCGACATTGAACGACGAATAAGGATGCGTGTCGTCAAACAAGTCAGCAAAGACCATCTGCCACGTATCGTCGCCGACAAATGATAGACGCTTGGAAACACGCTGACGCATCTGTGCAATCCATGTGTCTTCGTTGATGCGTCCAGCGCCGCCAAAGTTGGCGCCGGCCTCGATAAAGGTCGGTAGCGAACCGGTCGTGAGGCCCTTGAGGCGCTGGAGCGTTGTGGTCGGTGGATGAGCCACGAAGTGCGCAAGGAACGATGCGTGGGGAGTAGCATTCGCGCGCATAGCGGGTGTGCGTATGTGATTATGCATGAAAGCATTGGGCGTAAATGCGTCAGATGCCTGTGCCTCGGCCACAAAGTCGTAGCGCAGGGCATCGACGATCCACAGCACCACACGCTGAAAGCGCGGAGGAAGCGTGCATTCTCCATGCTTTTCGAGCAGCTCGTCCCATGCGCGCAAGGCCATCTCGTCGCCCTGGGCGGCCGAGCTGGGCGGTCGCGGTGCGTGCCAGACTGACACCGCCGGCTTCGAACAGTTCGACACGGCATTCAGCTCCACACGCTGCAGTAAGAAGCCACTCGTGAACAGGAACAGACCCACGACGTGCAGCATGGCTACGATGCTCAGTATGCCAAGCACGCGCGCGAACGGAGCGCGTGCTGCCTTGGCAGCCCCATCGCTCTTGGAGGCCATACGCCAACACGTTGCTCGGCGTACGCGCGTCATTATGTCTTTCGGCCGAGTACACGTAGGTGTCTAGGGGCGTGGGCCCACGGCGCTTGTCAGTGATGCACAGCGTAGCTGAGCTGGGGCGCTGCGTGTCGGAAGGCGCAGCGCATCAGGATGGGCGTGCGATAGCGCGTGTGTTTTCGCTGCATTCGAGCAGTGTGCGCCGCGTCATGGCGACTGTCGCGGACCCAGCGGTGCCGGTCGTGCATGCGCTGCTGCACGCTTCTCGCGTGCCGTCAGGATGGAGTGATGTGTGTGAATCATATGTGCGGTGTGGTGCGTTGCTTTTTGGCCCGAGTTCGCGTACGCGCAAGCCTGCCGAGTCGTGGCACCTGGCTGCAGAAGCGTTACAAGCATCGGCTAGCGCCTTTCTGCGTCTGTTTGCTGCGCTCACACCCGGACGGTGGGCGATACCCGTGCTGCGGGCGCTGCTCCGAGACTTGCGATGGGTGTCGAAGTGCGCGGACGACGCGAGCAATGCAGCATCGCGCGAGTCGCGCACCTCGCATGCCCACCTAGAAGAGTGTGCGCGCATCCTGAACAAGGGCTTTACGGCCTGCATCGCTGACCGCCATCCTGTGCTGGAAGAGAGCAAGAAATGGGGCACATATGCCATGGTCAGCCTCGTTTTTGCCACATACTTCCAGCTGCGATCTATTTCGCTGTGCAAAAACATTGTGCGCGCGCTGGGCGCCGGCGATCTGCCCCCTCTCAGCGCGTTTCCTCGGGCACAGATGGTCACGTTTCGCTACTACATGGGGCGTCTCGCCCTGCTGGACGAGGATTATGTGCGTGCAGAGGCAGAGCTTTCCTCTGCCTTGGCCTACACGCCGCGGCACGCAGCAAAGCAGCTGGAGCGCATCCTTGTGTATCTCACGCCCGTGCGTGTGCTACAAGCGCAGCATCCGACCTTTCTTGCGTCGTATCCCCGCCTCGAGGCGACCTATGGCCCGTTGATACATGCCTGCCAACGTGGCGATGTTCGCGCATTTGATGCAGCACTGAACGAGACACGGCGCGAGCAAAGTCTTGTGCGCTTAGGCGTGTACCTGGCATGGGAACATGCGCGGGACGTATGTATTACGCGGCTCATACGGCGCGTGTGGCGCCAAGAGGGCAGCTCGACGCGGACGCGATTAGCGCCGATCGCCTTGGCGCTCCAGTGGCTCAATGGTGCTTCGGATGCTCCGGGCGCCGAGTGGCTGGTCGCCACCCAAATCGCGCGTGGGCGAATCAAGGGGTATATAGCACATGAGCGCCAGATGGTCGTCCTGAGCGCGACGGATCCATTTCCGCACGCGGCGCTCACGATGCTGTCTTAGGTATGAAAGGACATGACGTGGGGCTCAAGTGTCTCGGTATCGAGCACGACCACCTCGTGCGTGCGCGCGAATGATGGGACAAGGATAAGCCGGACATTGTGTACGAGCTTGGTGGCATAAGCGTCCTGGTTGCCGATGATGTAGAGGTCAGGCGCGGCACGGATCACAAGTGCATCGGTGGCCTTGAATGGGTAGCACCACAGCGTGTCTGGCGCCGTCGGCGCGATGTGCGACCATTCGAGCGTAGATGCGGCCATGCTCAGTGCTGCGTCTGTCGTTTGTGCCTCATCAGGCAAATACTTGAGAAGGTCGTGTACGTTTTGCCCGCTTGTCGCGAGAATGCGTCGGCCATGCAAGCTGAACCACGTCGGATTGGTGCACAAATGGAGCGTATCGTGCACGGAGGAGCGGGGGAGGAGCGTTCGAAGTAGCGGCTGTTGCGGCAAGGCAGCACTGCACGGGTCCTGAGCGCCAGGCATGACCACCACCGCATGAAGAGACTCACACAACTGAGCCAGCAGCGGATCCATGTAAGCAAACGGATTCGGCTCCTGATGCTGGGGATCCACGACATGTTCCCACGCCGCACGCTGAATCGAATCACCCGCAAGCACAAGACTCGAGATGCGTCTGGTTTCATCGCGTGACGAGGCGTCCAATTCGCCCGTGAGCCATTCGACGAGCAGTTCGCGTGCCAGGTCATTCTTCGGATCAGCCTCACCAGCACGCAGGCCACTGGCCAAGACGATGCGGCCGCCTGTGACGGTGGTGGGAGCGGTATCAGGCGGGGGCAGTCCAGGAAAGTAGACGTGGCGCACCTCCAGGTCGCCATCGGGCGTCTCGATGCCGACGATGCTAGCCACAACGCCTGTGACACACTTGCTCGCTAATTCTGAGCCTGGTCGAATGGCCTCGCCAACGAGACGCACGCGTCCACTTTGGTCCTCAAAAAACAGCTCGTCGTGCTCCGCGTCGACATAACTCGTGCGGGGTGGGGGCGGCGGAAGCGACAGGTCGCGTGCAATGTCTTGCAGCACATCTGGCTTGCGCCGAAGGGCGGAGAAGAACGTACCGGTGACCACACACACCTGCCGCGGTGGGATATCAAGGAGTCGATCGACGTGCGTGGCTGACGCGTGGCGCTCCATGGCGGCTTCCTTGGCGCGCTTGCGCAGGACAGCGAGGCGAAAGTCGTACATCTGTGCATATTGGCGTCCAAATGAGCGCTCTGATGGTGGTATACACAGAGCGTCTGAGAGGGCCGGCAGCGCGTCGAACGACGCGTCCGGACGATGATGGGCCATGGACAAGCAGGTATCGGTGGTCTATTTCCACGTGACTATCCTTGTTGGTCCTGCGCCTCGTAGGCATTCGAGCGGTGCTTGGGCGTAAAGTGCCAGTGCGGCGGAGCAGGACCCAGAAACATTTCAGAGATGCGCACCCAGTCGCTAGCACTTGGGCTGCTGAGCAGAGATTCGAGCGCGTCGCGGCCATGATACGGTGAGGGCCGGTCGTTCATGCGCACAGGTACATGCTCAAGCAGGCCGATCGGTATGTACCGGTGCGTGAACGACAGCATCTCGCATAGGAAGCGGCGTGTCGTGTTGACGCCCTGTGTGTCCGCACCCCAATGTGTAAGGCCATACGAGGCATACTGCCGGATCATGTCCAAACGCTCACGACTGCTTATATCCCAATCACGACGCTCCTTGATCTCGGTAAAGATCCACGGTCGGATCAGGGCGCCGCGAGCGATCATGGTGCCGTCCACGCGCGCATTCTCGATGTGGTCGTAGTATTCACGCCATCCGTACACGTCGCCGTTGCCGTAGACGGGCACGGGTACCATTTCTGGCTCGTCGGCGTGCTTGGTGTCTTCGTTCCACGTACGCACCGCATCGTGCAGCGCGTCGACACACGTGCGAATGTACGACCAGTCAGCATCGTTCTTGTACCGCTGTTTTCGGGAGCGCCCGTGCAGTGTCATGGCCCCGACGCCCCACTCGGTCTGAGCGCGACCAAAGATCTTGTGGGCTGTGGGCTTGGACGATGTGCCTGTGCGTAACTTGATCGTCAGAGGAATCTCACCCAGCGCCTCAGACATGCCACGCACGATGCGGCCTAGCTTCGTGGCATGGTCCAAGAGTGCTGAGCCCGCGCCCTTGTTGTATACGAGGTCGATCGGGCACCCACAGTTGACATCCACAAAGTCGAGGCCTGAGCCGACGTGGCGCGCCAAAACTTCTGCCGCCGGCACGAGAAACTCGGGCTTGGCACCACAGAGCTGGGTACCAAAAATACGCTCGCCTTCCCAGCGACGCACCAAGCTCCATTCTGAGGCCTGGCCCTGCAAGAACGATTCGGCCATGCCCATCTCGCCACAGTGAATGTCGGATCCAAACGACGCACACAGCCGACGAAAAGGCAAGTTGCCCGTGGTGGTGAGGGGCGCCAGGTATAGCTCTCCCTTCCATGAGAGACGGCGCTTTTCACAGGGGCGGATCCGCGCCGTGTCGACCGCAGAATCGTCGGCGTTCCGCATGGCATCTTCGCAGGCCTCGAGGGAGGCAGTTGGATCCGCCAGTATGCGCTCGCGATCATAGTTTATGCGCAGCGGACCTTTGCCGAGATCGGTGTGTGCCACCTCCGATGCGGGCATCTGAGACATGGCATCCGCTTCGCGACGCAGGGCCGCCGTGATGAAAGGCGCTTTGTCAAAGACGTACTTGCGCGAACGAAGCTGGCGCGCGACGTCTCCAGGCAGCCAATTGATTTGGTCTGAGTGCGGATTCGACTCGTTTCGGCGGCCTGCACGAGCGAGCCATGCGTCGTGCCGTGGCACGTCCTGCACGAGCTCGAGACCCGTGCCTAGTGTGCCTTGGGCATCGGCGCCACACACTCGGGCAGATGCACTGATGCGACGGACATGTGCACCGAGGAAGCGGCACTTCCAGCCCATCGGACATGCACCGCGTTCGTGGAAGTAAGCGCAGTGCGTGCCTAGCACAATGGACCGCTGCACGGCGTCGTCGGTATGGGTGGGCCGTGCGTCTTCTCGTTCGAGGGCCAATGCATGCTCATAGAGCGTATTCAGGTGCGCATCGCGTTCTTCGGGCGAGAGGCACAGTATGTTCTCGCCATGCGGTGGTGGTGGCGGAACGAGTATATCGCGTTCCTTGTGCTCCAGATACGCGCACAGATCATGCGTGAACTTGCATGCATCACCAAATTTGCACGTATTCCCGAGAGCCATGTGTGGACAAAGTGCCATGTGGTCATCCGTGCGTGCAAAGGTGCGGCCCTTATTTTGACCGCGAGCTCGTTTGCGGGGCTTGTCCTGATCGCCTTCGTCAGCACGATCCAGCGCCTCAGGTGCAGGCTCAGCGGCCGGCGGCGCAGGTGCAGGTGCCTCTCCGCCTGCAAGCGGCTCACTTCTCGCGGGCCATGCGGGTCGGACAAACTCTGCCTTGATGGGGGCAATCCCAGGCTGGTACACGACCATCCAGGCCAGGCGGCGTCAGCACACGAGTCGGCGTGGCTTTTTTTGTTCTGCCACGTGACGCCACAGGTGGAGTCAGACGTCGTCGTCAGACACCCACGAGGGCTTTTCTTCTCGACGAATTGTGATGGCGACGCCGTTTCCTCGCGTGCCCGCACAACCGGAGGGGCATGAGCGCCATGTGCGTGAGAGTGTCCTGATGAAAGTGACGAACGAGTCGCATCCTGACAAGATACTTCCGCGAGACAACGAAGAAAATGTGTTGGTAACGTCAGCGCTACCGTACGTGAACAATGTGCCGCACCTAGGCAACATTATTGGATCGACGCTATCGGCGGATGTGTACGCGCGGTATTCGCGTACGCAGAACCGCAACACACTGTATATTTGTGGTACCGACGAGTACGGTACTGCGACAGAGACCAAAGCATTAGAAGAGGGTGTCTCGCCGCAGGCGCTGTGTGACAAGTACCATGCACTGCATGCCCAGGTGTACGAATGGTTCCAGATTGGTTTTGATTACTTTGGACGTACGTCGACGCCGAAGCAGACGGATATTGCGCAGGACGTGTTCCTCAAGCTCTATGACAACCAGTATCTGGAAGAGCACACGATGCGCCAATTGTACTGTGGCACCTGTGAGCGTTTCCTGGCGGACCGCTACGTGAATGGTATTTGTCCCAAGTGTGACTACGATGACGCACGTGGTGACCAGTGCGACAAGTGCGGACAGCTGCTTGATGCGATCGAGCTCAAAGAGCCCAAGTGCAAGCTGTGCAAGGGCACGCCACAGGAGCGTGAGTCGAAGCACATGTTCCTCCGTATCGATACGCTGCAGCCCCAGACGGAGGCATGGGTGTCGGAGATGTCGAAGAAGGGCCATTGGTCGTCGAACGGCACGTTTATTACCGAGTCGTGGTTCAAAGAGGGTTTGCGTCCGTTTTCGCTGAGTCGTGACCTCAAATGGGGTGTGCCTGTGCCGCTGAAGGGATACGAAGATAAGGTGTTGTATGTATGGTTTGATGCGCCGATTGGCTATCCCAGTATTACGGCGAACTACACGAGCGACTGGGAAAAGTGGTGGAAGAACCCCGAGCAGGTGCGCCTGTTCCAGTTCATGGGCAAGGACAATGTGCGTTTCCACACGGTCATTTTCCCGTCGTGCCTGATCGGGACGAAGGACAAGTGGACGCTCCTGCACCATATCAACACGGCCGAGTACCTCCAGTATGAGGGCGGCAAGTTTTCCAAGTCGCGGAATATCGGCGTGTTTGGCGACAAGGCCAAGGACATTGGCGTGTCGCCGAGCGTGTGGCGCTACTACCTACTTTCGACGCGGCCCGAGTCGTCTGATAGCCAGTTTGTGTGGCACGACTTTGTGACGCGGAACAACTCGGAGCTGCTCAAGAACCTGGGCAACTTTGTGAACCGCATCATGACCTTTATGAAGAAGTACGAGGCGCGCCTTCCGCCATTGCCAGAAGGTATGTTGCTGCGGACGGATGCGCCGCTTCCAGCGACGAGCGACGGCACGCCGTGGGGCGATCTTGTGGCCAAGTTTGTGGCGGATGTCAACGCGATCTTGGCCAAGTACACCGAGTACATGGATGTCGGAAAGATGCGTGCGGGTCTGATGACCATGATGGAGCTCTCTGCGCGAGGCAACCTGCTGCTTTCTGACGCTGGCCTCGACAACACGCTGTTTTCCGAGCACCGCGACCGGTGTGACGCGGTGATTCTGCTGGCTACGAACCTGATCTGGGTGCTGACGGCGCTCGTGCATCCGTTCATGCCTGCGACGAGTGACGATATGCTGGCGCAGCTGAATGCGCCGCCACGTGCGCTGCCCAAGAACCTTGCGTTTGCGCTGGATCTGCTGCCTGGCCACATGGTCGGGAAGGCGGCGCACCTGTTCAAGAACATCGACGAGAAGCAGGCGGCGGCGTGGAAGGCGCAGTTTGGTGGAGACAGTTCAGCCGAGGACGAGAAGCCAGCGATGAGCAAGAAGCAGGCGGCCAAGGCGCGCAAGGCGGCCGAGAAGGCCAAGGCGGCGGCCATGCCGCAGACGCCTGAGGTGCTAGCGCTGGATGCGCGTGTCAAGGAGCAGGGCGATAAAGTCCGCGCGCTCAAGGCGGCGGCCGATGTGCCGCAGGCCGAGATGGATGCGGCCTTGCAGACGCTCCTGTCGCTCAAGGCCGAGCTGCAGTCGGCGGTGGATGCAGCGCTCGCCCAGCAGGCGGCGTCTGTGGAGCTGTCTGCCAAGTAGATAGGCTCCCCCATATAGGGTGGAGGTAGAGCGACGCGTTTGTGCTGCGATCCATCATGACGGAGCCTGTGTCACGGGAGCCGTTGCGGACGTCGGAGGCGCCGCGGCCGCGTGGTATTTTGAAGAATGCCGGACGGCGGGGCAGCTCGAGTCGACATCTGCAGTGGGACGAGCACAATTTGCAGGAGAATGAGGACGAGCGGGAGAGCCAGACGTTTATGAAGATTGACGAGCCGAAGACGCCGTTCGTGCACAGTGCGACTGTGCCGCCGATGGACGACGAGGGCTTTGACTTGAATGATGCGGTGGTGTCGAAGGAAGCGACGCACGCGAACACGCTGGCGAATGCACGGGCGACGGAGCGTGCAGAGGAGTTGGTGCACATGGTGCAGCCGTCGGACACACCGGTCGACTTGGGCGTTGTGCGTGAGCGCTACGAGGCGGAGCAGGCGCACCATGCGGCGTTTTCGGAGAAGCGGCACCAGCACTATGGCAACGAGGCAGCGGCCCTCAAGAGGCGGCCGCCGCCTGAGGAGGAGGAGGAGGAGGAGGACGAAGCGTAGACTAGATGCTATTTCGGCGTGCGCGCAGACCGCGCTCGGCAGACTTGGTCGCGGTCGGGATGCCGCGGGCATGCGTCGGGAGGCGGCCGTCGGCCTGCCACTTGGCGAGCGCCTGGATAGCGACGTTGTAGCCAGCCATGAGGATTTCCGTGTACCGCCCGAACTCGAGGGTGCCGTACTGCTCGACGGGCATGCGCAGATAGAGGCAGGCCTCGTTGGCCTTGGCTGACTCGAGCATTTTGACGGACGTCGTGTACGTGAGGCGGGTCTGGATGTCAGGGATGCTGGGGATCATGCGCATGTTGCTGAAGGGATTGAAGCGGTTCAGCAGGACCCACCAGCCCGAGAGGGTATCGCCGTAGCTCTGGGAGGTGGTGTCGTCGATGCTGCTGACGTCGATCGCAATCACGGTGCGGGCGCCCATCGCGAGCATGATCGAGACAGGCAGGTTGTCCGTGTAGCCGCCGTCCACGAGCATGTCGCCGTCGTCGATCATCGGCGGCACAAGTCCCGCGAGCGTCATACTCGCCCGAATGTAGCGCCACGCATACCCACTGAGATGCACCTCCATCCGACTCCACGTAATGTTCGTCGTGTTGCAAAAGTACGGCAGCCACATGTCCTCGATGTGCGTGTCCGAGAAGCACTTGAAGATGCCGCGGTTGAATTCGTGGCCGGTCGTGTACGAGACGAGTGGGTACGTCAAGTCGGTCACAAAGCGCCACAGCGACGCCATGCGGCCGGCAAAGCGCTTCGCCCGCCCGTGGCTCGAGACGGCCGCGCCGTCCCGCGCGTACAGACCCCCGACGAAGGAGCCGATCGACGTGCCGCCGACCAGGTCGATCGGGATCCCGAGCTCCTCGAGCGCACGGAGCACGCCGATGTGCGCACATCCACGCGCGCCGCCGCCCCCCAGCACGAGGCCGATGGAATGGCCACACAGCCGGCGCGCGAGGCGTGCCATGTCCGAGAGGTGCGCGGGCCGCGTGCCACGCGGCTGCGGCGCATGTGAAGTGCGCGCGATGCGCGTCTTGAGCTGCTGCGTCCACGTCCGAATCGCCTCGACAGGCGTCGGATCGCGCATCACGCGCATCCGCGGCGCCTTGATGCCGGGCATCTCGACGTGGTGGTGCGCGCTGACCCAAGGACGCGGCTTGAGCCATTCGCGCGTCGTTCCCGGCGACACGCTGCGTTCAGAGTGCAGGAGAACCAGCTCCTTGCGTGCCGTCGTCTTGATGGTCAGGAGCAGGCGCTCCAGCTCACCGGCATGAGGATCGTCGCCGAGCCCGACGAGCAAGATGCAGTCGGCCTGGCGCACAGCCGTGGCAGCCCACGATGACGAGGCAGGCGTGTCGACCATGTACAGCACAAGGCGGTAGTGCTGCTCCTGGTCCGCGAGCCACCCGGCCAGCTTGAGCTTGCCCATCCGCGAAAACGCATGCCGGCCGAGCTCGCGGATCACCGTGCTCTGTCGCAGGACCACGACAGGCTCCGCGAGCACGGTCGTGCAGGCGGCCTGCAGCTGCTGCGTAAAGGCGGCAATCGGCACATCGGACGATGTCGGGAGGACCGCCACCGTCTTGAAGTTGTGCGTGCTCTGTCCCCGCCCGATCGTCGTGGCCAAGTGCGGCGGCAGCGCCATGCGCCGCGCCGTCTCGCGCATGTCCATGTCCGTGCGCATGCGCCGCGCGAGGATCCGCGAGATTTGGATCGTGATCGGTGGGTGCCACAGAGCCAGCGCATGGAAGAGCGTCATGGGCATGCGGGCGAGCTCCGAGTCGCGAATCGAGTGCATCGTCACCGTGCGCGGACTCCTTGTGATGACCTCGACTTCGCCTACGCTGTCGCCCTGGCTGTACTCGCCAACAACCTCGCGTGCTGCCCCGCCCTGCTCCTGCAGCGCGCGGAGCCGGCCGCTAATCACGACGTACAGACTGTCGCCGACATCGCCCTCACGGTACAGCACTTGGCCAGCGCCTACATGCACCCAGTCCAGCGACGCATCAATGTGCAGGATCAGCGGCGGCAGCAGACTGAGCAGGCGCTTCGACAGCGTGAACAGAGCATTCGGCCGGCGCTCGACCCACCGCTCCAGCGCCTTGACAGGCAACAGACCCACATAGGTATCGGTGCGCGCGACAATGTCCACAAAGCTCGGCACGCCCAGCAGGCTCGAGAGGTAGCCGGCAATGCCGCCGCGCTCCACGGAAAACAGGCACTGGGCCGCATGCTCCTCCGTCTGGGCAATGCGCATGTCCAGCACGCCGTCAATCACGTAAAACAGCCCGGCATCGGTCTGACCCGCCCGCGCGAGGACACTGCCCGCATGGAACAGGCGCAGCTCCACGCCGCTTTCCTCGGCCGGTAGCGCAGACGTCGCGCTCGCGTCGTCCGCAACAGGCGGCGTGCTCGATGACCGCGTCGGCACATCGAGGCGCGAGAGATTCGTGTACGCAGCCAGAGGTCCGCGCTGCGACGAGAGAAAGGGACTCGCGAGTGGCACGGGCACATCGGGTATAATGGCCTCGGTGAGGCCGACGCTCTGGACGATGCAATCCATGACCTCGTCACGCAGGTCAAGCGCGTCGCGCGGAATGTGGCTCGTGAGCGACTCGTCGGACGTGTAGCGCACAGGCACATCAGAGACGAGGGGCTCGTCAAGCACACCGACCATGCTGTGCAGATCACCCGGCCCGACGGCCTGGTGCACATGCGGCAAAGGCCACTCGAGGTGCGGCGCAGACGCGCGCGGACGCAGATCCGCCACGCTAGGGCGCGAAAGCGGGTAAAAGCGGCGGCACAGCTGCTCGAGCGCCGCAGGCTCATAGTACTTGTCGGGAAGAAACGTGCGCGCCGACTCATTGATCGCACGCTCCGTCTGCATGACATAGTACGTGAGGCCCAGGTACTGGTGCGCCGTCAGGAACGTGACGCGCGAAAGACGTGTCAGAATGACCTGCACAATGTGGGAGGCAGAGCTCGGATACTTGGCCGTGAGGTGCCGGAATCCCTCGGCCGGGATCGCGGCCAGCGTGGTATCTTGCGTAGCACGAGCGCGTGTGCCCGACTGCGAGAATGGGTGCGACTCGCTCGGAGCACCTAGCACTTCGCCCGTGTCAGCGTGGCAGCTAGAGAGGGGCGGCACATCGGTATCGTCCTGCTCGACATGCTCGGTAAAGAGCCGCAGGATCGTAAAGAGCGAGCTGAGTGTGCCGCCGCTCCGGACCTCGTTCACGAGTTGGTATTCAGGCACGGCATCTGAGTGGGGAATGTGCGCAAAGACCTGGACGTGTCCCTCAATGACGATGTAGAAGGACGTTTCCGCGCTGAGCTCAATCTCGTCGCCGGCCAACAGGCGGCGGGTCTGGAGGTAGCGCGTGAGTTCATGGAACACAGGTCGCTCAAGGAAGCCAAACACGCGGATCGCCTGCAGAAACTCGTCGAGGTAAGAGTTGAACGAGGCACGGTCGTCATAGTCATGCGTCTCCGGCGCCTCCTCCGACGGCAGGTCGGCCGGATGAATCTTGCGGATCGGCGCTTCGCGGACATGCTCATACCGATTCCAATGGCGATAGCGCAGCCATAAAATGACAAGCGACGTCACGCACACGCACCATAGCACCAGCACGGGGAACGTCACCTTGACAGTCATGCTATAGTGCAGGATGCGGTACACAGCACTCGGCACCGTGATCGACAAGAAATGCAGGGCCCATCGCACCATGCGCAGCAACGCCAGCATGATGCCCAGTAAGCCCTGCGCGAGCTGCGTGATGGGCGTCGCAGGCACGGGTGGCATGCCTCGGACCACGTCGCCCTCCATGATCGAAGGTGGCGCACCGTCGTCCATCGTGGCAAGCTCCACACAGGCCTGGCCCCGACCTCCGCGCACGGTCGCCACGTGATAGAAAAGCTTCATGGTACACTACAGAGGTTATGGTCAAGCAGGTGAAAAACAGGGTCGAGCAAGTCGATCGTGTATCATACAAAAACACTTTTTGGGGCAGCGCAGGCACACAGACACACGTGTGATCGCGCCAATTTACGGCGTGAGACACACTGTCTCGGCAATGATGCCCGTGACACGGTACGGGTCAATGTTCGACGCCGGGCGACGGTCCTCGAGGTAGCCGTAGCCCTGTGCTGCCACATGACGGGGAATGCGGATCGAGGCACCACGGTTGGCCACACCGGCCGAGAACTTGCCAATGTGACCCGTCTCGTGACGGCCCGTGAGACGCATATCATTGTCCTCGCCGTACACAGCAATGTGCTCCTGGTGGCGCTTGCCGAGGCGCTCAATGGCAGCCTCAATGGCCTTCATACCACCCTCCTTGCGCATCGCCAACGTCGAGAAGTTGGTGTGGCAGCCGGCGCCGTTCCACTCACCCGGCACAGCCTTGGGGTGCATCGACACATTCACACCCCATTCTTCCGCGATGCGATAGAGCAGGTAGCGGGCCATCGTGAGGTGGTCACCCATCTCAATACCCTCGCAAGGACCGACCTGGAACTCCCACTGCGACGGCATCACTTCAGCGTTGATGCCCGAGTGGTTGATACCGGCGTAAAGGCATGCACGGTAGTGAGCCTCGACAATGTCACGGCCCACGACACGACCAGAGCCGACACCACAGTAGTAGGGGCCTTGCGGTCCAGGGAAACCGCCCTCTGGCCAGCCGTACGGACGGCCATCCGTGCCCATAAGCGAGTACTCCTGCTCAATACCGAACCAGCAATGCTCGTCCTTGCACTGCTCAAAGATCTTCGCGGCGTTGTGGCGGTAGTTGGCCTTGTTCGGTGTGCCATCATTGTTGTAGCACTCGGCCAGAACGAGCACATTGTCGCCGCCACGGAAGGGATCAGGGAAGTACGCCACGGGGCGGAGGTACACATCCGAGTTGTCGCCAGGAGCTTGGCCCGTTGACGAGCCGTCAAAGTTCCACTCCTTGAGGTCCGAGAGCGACCGGATGGGACCGTTACACGTGGTGGTCTTAGCGCGCGGCATGCCCGCGGCATCGAGCCACACGTACTCGGCTGCAATCTTGCCGTTCTGTGGCAGGCTAAGGTACGGAGAAAGCAGCGAGTTGTTCTTGGTGAATTTGCTCATGGTGGCAGGGACGACAGAGATGACACAGGCTACCGGGGCAACAATTAGGAAAAAAAAAATCTTGCGCTTAACTACTCCTAGCCCTCGGTCGCTGTCGGCTGCCACCGTATGCGTCCTGAGGCACTGCAGCGTCCTTGTGGCAAACCAACGACCAGATTCGATAAGTCTTTTCGATCTGATTGGTCCGAATGGGATATGTATTCGAAATATGCCCCCCTTATCATGACACAGCAGATAAGCCTGACAGGGCGAGTCACACGGCGCCTTGGCACCCACGCAGGGCCACTCGTCCCACAGACATGCCCGATGACTTATGTTTCACGTGACATGGACCACACGGCCGGGGGTCGAGGTTGCAGCGCCGAGGCGCATAGGCCGCGTCCAATGAAGCACTCTTTTTTAATTGATCAGCCACACGCAACGCGTGCGTTTGGTCGTCACACTGTGGGGTCGTGATCTGAGCCCTCCTTGTGCGCGCAAGAGGCTAGCATGTGTGGTCATCGTGAGGCGGCCATGTCGCCCACGGATCACGAGAAACAAGGCACGGCTGATGAAGCAGCTGTGCCACTGTCGCTGTCATCCACGACCTCTCGCGGCGTGTATCACCAGTGTGGATCGGGTCGACGCGTCAAGCTGTACGTCCTGGAGCACCAGGCATGGGCCGACCGTGGCACGGGGTACTGTGCGAGTGTGTATGACCAGGACAGAGGTGAGGCATTGCTGGTGGTGCGCAAAGAAGAAAGCTGTGAGTCGCTGGGTGAGGTGGCGGACGCGGCGGCGACAATGGACTCGTCCTCGTCTGGGCCGGAATATATGGTGGTCGTGAGTGAGTCGCTTGAAACGGACGACTATCTTCTCCATGCGCCTGTGATCAAGGAAGACGTGTACCAGCGGCAGCACGATACGCTGATGGTGTGGACAGACCTGGAGGGTCAGGACATGGCGCTCTCGTTCCAGGAGCTGGAGGGCTGCCATGAGATCTGGGGCTTTGTGACAGAGGTGCAGCAGCATTTTGCTATGAGCCGGGGCCTTGACTTTGAGAAGCAGGAGCCGCTGCCGCCTTTTGATTTGCCTGGGCCTACGCTTTCGGCCCTGCCATCGATCCGGGACAAGCTGCATGAATCGTCGCTGCACAGCTCAGCGATGCGCGAGAACATCGTCGAGTGGCTTTTGCGCGAAGATTATGTGCGGAAGCTGGTGCCGCTGTTTGAGCAGGCTGAGGCCCTGCAAGACATGTTGTCGTTGCACGCTTTGTACGGTATCATGCAGACGCTCTTCACGATCAACGACAATCTGATCACAGAGTACGTGCTGCAGGACCATGACGTGTACCTTGCTGTGGCAGGCATGCTGGAATACCGCCCTGATGCCCCGAAAGAGGCGCACCGCGCGTACCTACGTGACGAGTCGCGCTTCCACCAGATCATCGAGTTTGATGATCCGTCGATCGTGTCCAAAATCAAGGAGACGTTTCGACTCATATACCTCAAAGATGTCATGCTTGTGAGCTTTATGGACGAGGCGATGCTGGCGATGCTCAACTCGCTACTGTTTTTTTACCAGAATGACATTGTACACTACTGCATCCACAGCGACCGTGTGTGGGAACAGATCCGCCGTGTATTTTATCAAGATTGTCGCACGCGGGACGTGATCCTCTTTCTCCAGCAGCTGTGCCACATGTCTCGTCAGCTGCAGCTCACCAGCCGCGTGAGTTTGATACGCAGCCTCGTCGAGGGCGGTGTCCTCGATATGGTCTCGTATGCCCTCACCCAGCCGGATACGTGCCATGCCGCGACAGACATTCTCATGATCATGATTGAGTTCGATGCGTCGTGCGTGCGGACGCATATCCTCAACACATGCCCCAGTGACATGGACGCCCGCTCGCCCTTGTTCCATACCCTCGTGCGTGTATTCCACGAGACTCACGATACCGGGCTGTGTGGCCAGATGAACGAGGCTTGGCGTTTGCTCATGGATGCGAACATCGACGGCATGGGCATGTTGGCTCATCAGGACGACTTGGACGCGTATCTTGCCTGGATGTATGAGGGGCCCATCGAGGATCTGTTTGCGCCGCTCTACCAGGTCCCCCAACTCTCGACCCTAGCATGGGACGAGCCCCTGTCGCTGAGCCCGCACGACCAGATGCTGTATCTGCACCTGTGTGACCTGTGGTGCTGCGTCATGACGCATCACCCCCAACGCAGTCGACACTATGTGCTGGCATCCGATGCGTGCAGCCACATTGGCTCGTTGCTGCATGTGCGTGATAAACACATGCGCCTCGCTGCCCTGCGTGTGCTGCGAGCCTATGCCGCGAGCCAGGACCTGGATCTGTATCAGCACCTCATTGATACCCAGGTGCTGGGGCACGTGTTGGCCCTGCTCCAGCGCGAAGCGCCCCGCGACAACCTCGTGTCGTCGGCGTGCCAGAGTGTGCTGGAGCAGCTGCGGAAGGACCAGGCGCATCCTGTGCTTCAGCACCTGATGCAGACGCATGCCAGCATGCTCTATCAGCTGCGCATGAATGTCACGTCGCATGCGTGCATCACTGCTTTGATCGTGCAGTGTGAGCGACAGCGGCATGCGCCAGACACAACTGCGTCGACGGCTTCGCCGCCGCCCACCGTCTCGTCCGACGGCGATCATCATGACGACGCCTACTTTGCTGACGAGGAGGAGGCTCCGGCGCCTTACGTGTCAAGCACAGAGCCTTTTCCCGCGCTCGTTCGCCGACGAAAACTGAGTGACGACGACGTCGACGACGATGACGTCTTGGAACGTGTGGCGAAGCGCAAATCGATATCCCATGAGCTCCCAGCTCGGATGGAACGCCCTGCCGAGGCATCTCACTCCCCGCGTGCAGTTATGGCTGACGAGCTGGGCGGGGAACGTACATAGAACCTTGGGTATATCTATGGAGGTGCTGTCTCGAGCTTCGCCAGACGCGCGCGACCTTCGCGAACGAGCTTTTCCAGATGAATGAGCCTGCTCCGGTCTGCTTCGAGCTGCTGCACGGCATTCGAGCGTGCCAGGTCGATGCGGTCCGCTTCGGCTCGCTGCGCTTCAAGACTGAGAGCGTCCAGGATCTGGCCCGTCGGTGTGTGCACGACGTGCGCTTGCGTCTCGCCTGTCGATGCATCGGCCTCCGCGTACGACGCGGACGACGTCGCTGGCCATGGCGTGGGCGGATGTGCTAGCAAGATCTCGTAGAAGGACTCCAACGGCTCAGGGAAGACAATCTCTTCATACTGCCACGAGTGCACGACAGGAGGTAGCGCTGGTGCTGCTGGTGCTTCTGCCGACGACCCAGGCTCAGCGGCAGGCACAGGCGGCAAAGACGTCGTCGGGCTGGACCATGGGTGGAGTTTGAGGTGATGCAACACGGTCAGCGGCTTCTCGCCCGCTTCAGGCACGAAAAAGATTTTGATCTGCACCTCAAACTCGCCCCAACCCGTTTCAGTCACACTAAAGGGCGAGCGATCGACATCTGGTGTGAGTGCATGTGTACGTACTTCGTGTCGGCTGAGCATAGGTATCGTGCAGTCGGAACTGCACGCGCTTGATAAAGTAAGAGAGGTCATCCTTGCCGCCAATAGCAGCATGCAAGTCCAGTTCGCTATCGCGTAGGCGCGTGCCAATCGTGCTTGTGTCGTTCAACTCGCCATGCGCGCCCGGATGCGTGGGAATGGGGGCAAGTGGCGCACTAGCGGCACTGCGAACGGCAATCGTCCAGCGATGCGTGTGGTCTGGTGGCGCGCACAGCTTTTCTGCAGGCGTGAGAGGCGTTGACGTCGATCCAATGAGGATTGGACGCGAGATAGCTAGTCCTCGCACGCGCTTCGTCGACATGGCCCAGGACAGCCTCCGCCGAGACGGCGCGGCTCGTGCGTGTCGGTGTGTGGAGGCCGCGTGGCCTCCGGCACGTGTCGCATGGCGGTACGACCGTGCAGACGGCTTCCACGACGAGGACCGCTCCGACGAGGCCATGTCGGCGACGAGTTCAAGGGAGCGCACCGAGTCAGCGAGCGAGCACGACATGGAGTTGGGGAAGTCGTCCAGCATGGAGGCCGCGCCCGCGACCGAGTCGTCGCACGCCCGACTACTGGATGGCAGCCAGGCAGCAGCGGCTGCGAGTCAGTTTCTGCACAGCGCGGGCCATGCGAACTCTGGTGCTATTGCGGCTGTGCTGAGCTACTGCGTTGCGAGCATCTCCATGACCGTGATCAACAAGTATACCGTGTCCGGCGAGAAGTTTACCATGAATCTGCTGGTGCTGCTGTGCCAATGCGTGGTCGGTGTCGTGATGGTCTATGTCGCCAAGCGTCTCGGGCTCATCCAGATCCGCGAGCTGAACAAGCGCGACGTGAAAACGTGGTTCCCGATCTCGACGATGCTGGTGTTCGTCATCTACACCGGCAGCAAGGCACTGCAGCATATGGACATTCCCATCTACACCATCTTTAAAAACTTGACCATCATTCTCATTGCGTACGGTGAACTCCTCTGGTTTAACGGCCGCATTACGCCGATGGTGTTTATGTCTTTCGTGCTGATGGTGCTCTCATCGGTCATTGCTGCCTGGCCTGACATCTCGCGACCAGCGACCACGACGCTGTATTCGCGCGCGATCGAGTCGCTGGCCATGTATACGGGTGTCCCGCATCCTACATCAGGCTGGGGCAACGGCATCCCAGCGCCCCAGTCGCACCACCCGTCCGTGACGAGCACGCGCCCGCACATGTACCATGCGCCCGACGTGTCGCTCGCCGAGTCTATGGCCAAGCAAGCAGCGGCGGCCGCTGCCGCTGCGCCGCCCTCGCACTCGTGGTCGACGAATGGCTACGTCTGGATGCTGGCCAATTGTCTCATTAGCGCAACCTATGTGCTCATCATGCGAAAGCGCATCAAGGTCACGGGCTTCAAGGATTGGGATACCATGTTCTACAACAACCTGCTGAGCATTCCTGTGCTCCTTGTCATGTCGCTCCTCGTCGAGAACTGGAGCGCCAAGACATTTGAGCACAACTTCCCTGCTGAGAAGCGCTCGACGCTCATCTTTGCGATCCTGCTTTCGGGCACAGGTGGCGTCTTCATCAGTTACACGACAGCCTGGTGCATCCGCGTCACGAGCAGCACCACATACAGTATGGTGGGCGCGCTAAACAAGCTGCCGCTGGCGTTGAGTGGCATCCTGTTCTTTGGAAATGCCGTCACACCATACAACTCCACCGGCATCGCAGTCGGCTTCATTGCCGGTATTGTGTATGCCGTAGGAAAGAATAAGCAGGCAGAAGCCGCTCGTCTGGCCAATACCGCCGCTACAGGCTCAACGCTCCATGCAGCGCCCAGCGGTGGTCACAAATCAGATCTCAAGGGCGAAATGCCCCTCCATACACGGTCGCAGTCATAGAAAATCGGGCCCATTTTTCTACTCCACCCACCTCGCCATGTCCCACCATCGGCGCACGCCTAGCTCCAGCGTAGGTGCCTCGTCTCGCGGCCGTGGAGAGCTGAGCGCCCTGCTCGAGACGCTGCACATGCCCGACACGTCGTCAAACGAACGTATGTATGCTCTCGTGCAACTGGAGCATATTGTCTCGCAACGTGTTCTACATGATTTGCCGCATGTCAAGCAGCGGGCGCACGAGAATGGAACTCGCCGTGCGATGTTTTTCATCCAGCTGGAACGGTGCTGTGACTGGTCTGCATACCACCACGGCGTCAAAACGTACCTTGCTGAGCACCTACTTGACCTGCTTGGCCGACTGCACCTAACCCTTCAGGGCACCCATGCCTCAGAGGAGGGCCACTCGATTGCCTCGGAAATGGGCTGTACGATGTCGATCCTACAGGGAATGTGCCTTACAAATGACGCTAGTCGGCAACTGTGCTCGTCGAAAAGTTCCTTGGCCCTTCTTTTAGCGATCGCCAAGGCCGAATACTGTCGCCAGCAGCCTGATTCCACCGCCCTGGGCCTCCTTGCACCCCACACACTTGATACCCTCATGTGCATCCTCGTGGACGCTCCCTCGGACGTGCGCCGCTCATTCGAACAGGCACACGGTCTCTCTATTGTGCGGCGTATTATGAACACGCACAAGTCAGCACCGCCGACGAGCCACACTACCCACGCCAAGTGCATCGAGTTCCTCCTCTTCTATCTCCAGGCGAAAGAATTCGAGCAGCAGGCCGCTCAGCAGCTCACAGGGAACGTGGCCCCCTCCGTATTCCAACCGCCTGAAGCTCCAACGCCCAAACCCAAGCGCGGGCATGCACGCTCGCGCTCTGCCATCACAGCTACACCCTTCTACTCGCCAGCGGCGACACCCCTTTCCAGGCACCGCGTCATGTCCTATGGCTCGCCCACGAAGCACGTATCCAAAGGCGTTCCTACTATGTTGCCCGAATCCAATCCATTTCTTCTTGCCAAGTCGCGCGACGCTCCTCACGACCCTACCACCCGCACGGCGCCGCGCCCTATCGAGCCAGAGGCGTTGCCCGTGCGTCGAGACATAGGCCCTCCCTAGCCGCGCAAGTTATATCACGTGATACAACCATGCTCGTTGTTCGCGACGACCTTTTTGAAGCGTCGCGATACCCACCATGTCCGGCCGTCAACAAAAGGTGATGCTGCAGCCGATCAATGTCATTTTTCGGCACCTACAGCAGCAAACGCGTGTGTCTTTGTGGCTCTATGACAATGTAGAGTACCGCCTGGAGGGCAAAATCATTGTGCGTGCAAAGACTCTGTGCTAACGTTCAGGGTTTCGATGAGTTCATGAATGTGACACTAGACGACGTCGAAGAAGTGCGGACAGGCGCACCAATGGAGCGCAAACCACTGGGTACGTTCGCAAGCGCATCTTTGCAGACTAACCATACAGGGCGGCTCTTACTCAAGGGCGACAACATCGTACGTACTGGGGCAACAGTGCCGCGAGTTTTACCTCGTACACTGCGCCTATAGGACGTCACTAACGCGAACAGACTCTGATTCAGCCTGTATTGTGAGACAGGGCTTGCGTGCTGCCTTGGCTAGCGTAGTGGACATCATGTAATTACATAAGCATCTGGGATCACTCTTCTCGTGTCAGCGGCGCGCACGCCCCACTCTGATCATCGCAGGCATGCACCGGTAGAGATGGGGTGCTAGCCGCCGCCTATTTCGCGCCATCAATGACGCCACCCTTCTAAGCGCTCGTTTTTCTCATCGACAACATATCGAATGCTTGCTGATACCATGCTTGAATCCTGCGGAGTGACTCGTGCGTGTCTACGATCCAGGCTTCTGCGGCCACTACGTGCTGCAGTTGAGCATGCCGTAACATTCTGCTCAGCTCCAGATCACACAACCTTTCCAGTCATCATTAAAGCAGAGTAGTGTATGCGTTATCAACCATGCGTTGCATCATCCTGATTTTCGCAGCCACCTATGTTGTCTGCATGGAATCATGTGGTACCCGTCCTCCTTACCAAAAGACTTGCCACTGCATGTCCTTGTATCTATTCTTTCGCACGAATTGGTCAACCCATGCACGCGGATGATGGCTAAAACCACTCTGATTATGCATCATCCTTTTGCTACATCTTTTCCTCTTTTCTCTCTTCTATGCATGAGCCGTCTGTAAATCGTAAAAGACATGGTGCAGCTTGGTCCTCTGTTAATCTAGGCGCTCTCTCCATGATGGGTACCTGCTTAGCACCCAAGTCACGTCTTGGTAGCTTACCTAATGTGCGAGAATAAAAAATTCGCTGCCCTGTTCCACCATTCGAGCGATGGCCAAGCCGAGTGAATTGAAGCGCAAGGCGGCCGCCACTACTGGCACAGTTCATCGCAAGTCCAAGAAAGTAGAAGATGCGCCGACTAAGCTCCAACGCTCTGAAGTAGCGGCAAAAAAGGCAGAGCCTAACAAAGCACAGACACCCGTGCCCAAGGAAGCACACGAAAAGCCAGAGACGCACTCGAACCAAGTGTCACCTGCTGCGCCAGGATCTGCACCGCGTGGCCTGCGCATTGTGGCAGGATCTTATGAGCGCTTTCTTTATGGCATTGAGGGATTCGTGCATCGTGGAGCAGACGGCAACTATACCGTGAGCTTGACGCCCCGGTTCGTATTCCCCGCACACGTATCGTCGATCCGCTGTGTCGCTTGTGCCGGCCGCGACTCCAAGTGGCTCGCTACGGGTGGTATGGACGAAACTATTAAAGTATGGGATCTACGCCGCCGCAAAGAAGTGGGTGCACTTACAGGTCACGAAGGGACGATTACGTCGCTTTCGTTCCCCACCCGCACCTTTCTCCTATCAGCATCAGAAGACGGCACAATGAATCTGTATCGGACGCGTGACTGGGCTCTTCTCCGAACGATGCGTGGTCACAAGGGCCGAATCAATTCTGCTAGTGCTCACCCAAGTGGTCGTGTTGCCTTGTCTGTGGGAGCCGATCGCATGATCCGCATGTGGGACTTGCGTCGTGGTATGGGGTCGGCGTCTGTCAAGATTGGTGCAGAGGCTGAAAAAATCGTTTGGGATACTCAGGGAAAGCGTTTCGCTGTGCTGACAGGTCGTCAGGTGCTTGTATACGGCACCAACATGTCGCAACTCGCTCGGATTGAGCACCCAAAACGCTTACATGATGTGTCCTTTACACAGTCGAACCACAAGCATGAGTGGATGCTGGTGCCAACAGAAGCTGGTGTTGTGCATATTTACGATGTGGACGATATTCAAGGATCAGAGGATGAAGCCACGCCACGCGAAGTAGCGAGGCTGGTAGGCCACTCGAATCGCGTGCGCAGTGCGTGCGCGACACATATTCAGGCGGACGATCAGACACAGCACGTGCTCTTCACGACGATTAGCTCGGATGGACTGATTCGTGTGTTCCGTGTAGATGGATCCCGGCTGGAACATGAGGCTTCAGCGCACTATGATACGAAAAAGTCGCGTCTGACCTGCCTGAGTTCTGTGGGCTTTGACCCTGATGCTACTGAATTCGATGAAGACGAAGAAGAAGAGGATGACGAAGACGAGGAAGAAGTAGACGAGGAAGAGGAGGATTATGATGACGATATCGATAATGAAGAACTTGCCCGGTTGGAGGAAGAGGTACGTCGAGCTCGCGAAGCTGGTATCATCATCGAGGGTCTTGATGACGACGAAGAGGAGGAAGAAGAAGAAGAAGAGGAAGAGCAAGAAGAAGATTAAGAGCTGCCTAGTCCCTAGGACGATATGGTGTTGTACAGCATAGCACTTTTCACGAGCATGTTATTGAGCATCATGTATCAGACGTGTAGATCTGCAATGATAACGCCATGGGAAAAATGAGTCTATACGTCGGAGCTGCAGTCATCTTCGGCGAGTGTTGCGTGCCTTGGTCATGCTCTGCTGTCCATTTCCTCGACGTATTGCATGCTAAAGAGAGACGCAGGCCATGTAGCCATTCGAAGCCAGCTCGATCCTGACGCGTGCATGAGGAGCGGGCAGCTCGCCTCTAGGTGGACATACAGATCCTTCCTATCTAGGTGCTTCTATACTTCCTGGCATGCATCGACAAGTCTAACAATTCACAGGCCATGCCGGATGGTAAGGAGCTTTTCAATGGCAAAATAAAAGACACCGGTATATTGCGATCGCTGAACATGACACCCCATGAATTTTCTCTTGCCCTCACAGTGCTATTCCCGACCTATTTGGCGTTTCAGCTCACGTCAAATTTGAAGTTGGAAACAATCGGACTGCGCAAATGGATCCTCACGCTTGCATTGACCTGGGGCGTCGTCGCGACTCTGCAAGGTCTAGTTCCGTCCAAGGCAGGTTTGTATGTCAACCGTATTTTTCTTGTCTTGGCAGAAGCAGGCCTGACTCCCGGCATCACGATCTTGTTGACCTTTTTCAATGTGCCAGAAGAGCTGCAGCTCAGAAGGCCTTTTACTTAACAGGCACATCGCTGAGTGGATCTCTTTCTGGGCTGCTTGCCACAGCGCTTCGTAAGATGGATGGAATCTCAGAGCAGCATGGCTGCCATGGGATATTTCCTATTGAGGGTATCTTTACCGTTGTGCTGGCGACCGCATCTTGCTTTATTACACCGAACAGGCCCCCCTGGGTGCTTTATCTTGTCACGTCTTCAGCACGAGTTGATCATGAGCGGCAACCTACAACCACAGATCGGCATCAAGACCTGCCACATTAGGCAACCGAGCTCAAAGAAGCCAAATATGAGACGATGTCAGAGAGCGAGAGCCAATCTCCGACGCCACCATGGTACAAGGAGGTTCTGCGAACGTGTACTGATGAGCGCGTGTACTTGACGGGTATCCTGGGCTTTTGCGTCTGCCTGCCGATATTTTCGTTCACAAATTTCATGCCCAATATCATCAAAGGCTTGAGCGATTATTCGACAGCCAATTCCCAGCTCTCGTCCTGCCTCCCCCATATGCCGTCTCGTTTATGTACAGCTTGTGCATGACTTTCATAGCCGTTCAGCTGCAGTCGCGGTACCTTTCAGCGATGCTGAGTTTCATTATGGCGCTCGTGGGCATATCCGTCCAGGAGGGTCGAATTTTGGTAGGAACGACATCAGCTTGCGTGCGGACGTCATGATGAATGCGTGATTGAGCTGTATAGAAGAGCGCATCCGCCACCAGAAGTGCTGCGCTCGCACTTGGGCGATAGGCGCCCCGAGTTTCTCTTGGAGCTGTTAGTCTAGACGAACTTGATGCCCAAATTGTCGTCTCCTTCTGTGGCACTACTGCCAAAAATCTGTGCACACTTGCGCACAACGAGCGTATCGAGGGCCTGTCTTAGCATGTGGGGCGGTAAGCCCTGACGTTCCACCCATACACTGTGCTGCAGCTCATAGAGCGTCAACACCACTCTTGTTTGTCCCGTGTCTTTGACCCAAGCATAGATTTGATCGCCCCACTCTGACGGTGTGTGCCAATACACCCAAATCCTGTTTCCCGGCTCAATGTGGTAAGTGGGCAGAGCTCGCGCGGCTGATACGCTCAACGCATGTGTGCGTCGATCCGGCTCGACCTGCCCGACCTTGGGCGCCTTGTAGCCACGCGGAAGCGGAGGATCGTACACGGCACGGCCCTTGTTTACCATGTGCGCAAAAATTAGGCGAATCGTGTCAGGGGACAGCGCGCGATCCAATTCGCGGTGGCAGAACAGGTCTGATGTGCGTTCCCATTCGCCATCCGCGTCCAGCTGAAAACGTCGATGTGCTGCGCAGTAAGACAGGATCAAGCGCATCCACAGATCAACTTGCAGCGCCATAGTCTGTGCATTGGGCTGAAGAGTGTAAAAGGGCGCAAATGCATGTACCTCAGGGAAGCTGTACGAGGCAGCGTCTCCCTCGTCTGGCGCCATGATCGTAGCTGTGACGCGCGTCTCTCGCTGCAATGTCTTACATAATACGGAGGGGGGAGGGTCAGTTCCGGCAGGACGTGTGGGCAGTGGCTCCATCTCATGTCGCATGTGCCGACAGCCGATGGCGAGGCCGAGCTGCCTCACGAGCCTTCGACAACAGCCTTATCTGCTCCTATACCGGCGCAACCAGAGGACGTGCAGCGTGACGATGAGTCTCACGCTGCACGTGAGTCGCTATCAAGCGCGGAGAACCCCATGCGCCTGAGCTCGATGATCTCTGATGAGCCGCCGCGTGAACCAGAAACACAGGCGCCAGTGCCAGACGAAGTACACCGTGTACCTTATCATGATGATGCATACGCTGTGCCTGTTCCTCGACCTGCCTATGAGATGCCACGTGAGCCAAGTCGTGTAACCAAGACGGAGCATGACGACGAGGAGGCACCTGCGCCTCTCCCGCACCATCACCATCACCATCACCATCATCATCACCACCATCATACCTCGCATTCGACGGCTTATGTACCTCTCATTCATCAGCCGTTAGCTCCGCGGAAAGATGAAGCGCTGGCACCCGGCAAGGAGGTTACACCACCCACATACCAACCGGCACCGCATCATCATCACCACCACCACCACCATCACCATGCTATGCCCCATACCCAACTACCTCATCATCATCATCACCACCATTCCCACGCCCCACACCACCACCACCACCACCACCATCACCACCGTGCCACACCGCCGGCGAGCGGGGAGACACATCCAGCTCCAGCGATGGAAGAGCAAGTTCAGGCCGCCGAGACACAGACTGAGTTACCCATGTCCCCTTTGGAGCACAAGCTTCGTGAACTTGCGAGTGGGCCGCGTGTAGACAACGAGCGTGTGTGGCAGTTTTTGGACCACTGTGAACAAATGGAGGAAATTAGGCGCATGGAGCAACGCGGGGAAGCAGGAGCGCAGCCGAAGAATTTGCCCCTTTTCGGTCTTGGTTTGGATCGGGGTCGTGCTGTGCGGCATTTAGGCTCGATTCTGTACGATCCGACCGGCGCATCATCGATCCCAACAGAGTTGCTGGTCAACAATATCGGTGCAACAATCGAGGTGCGTATTAGTGGCCGTTCTATTGGACTTGGTATCACCGAAGACGAATGGCGTCGAGAGGAAGCCAAGCTACAGGCCGAAGTCAATGCGCGCATCGCTCGTGAGGCGGACCAGGGCATGACGCCCACCCTCGCTCTGGACCGTGCGTCCTCGTACATGCCTCCTTCAGACGAGTTCCGCGGACGTTGGCGGCTAGGCTGGCGAGGATTGGAGCATGCGCGCATCAATCGTGAAATTCGACTCACGCATGCGTGGAACGAGCGGCGAGCACAAGAACGCATGCACAAGCGTGTGCGCCGCACGGTGCCATCGGAGCAGCTGCCATCCTCTTCACTCCCTCCGCTGCCTGTGCACTCACTTGACGAGCCGACGCTCGAACGTGCCGCTTGGAAGTTTTGGGGCCAGCGCAGCTTGGAATCCCGCCAACTTTGGGGCACGGACGTGTACACGGACGATTCGGATGTGCTTGCTATGTGTGTGCATGCGGGCTGGATTGAGGCGCCGCACATTCCCGGTGTGCCAGAATGGCTCTGTGGTGGCGGTTGTCCTCGTGTCGCCAAGGCATGGAAGGCCCTCTCTGACCGCGAAGTCGAGCAGCTGGGTGGGCCGCCGGCACCGCCGCAGGCACATGCACCTGTGGGAATCGTGCCGACATCCACCTGTGATCTCTCTGTAATGCTACGAATCGCACCAAAGCTTGTGCTGTACAAGGGCTGCCATCGTGGCGGCATCCAAAGTCGGAGCTGGGGAAATACACACGACGGAGTCAGTTTGGTGGTTGAAAGTGTGGAGCTTCGTTCTCCGAACTATGCTACGTGTGGCGGACGGCGATCAGCCAAGGCACGCATGTCGCACATGTCACAGCTTCGACAGGCGGCTATGGCAGATCAAAAGGTGCCGCCGCTGCCGCCGCACGCATGTGCTGACCAAACGGGTATAGCCTTGCCGTCTCTGCCGCCACCAGGTGCCCACGTATTTTGGGATACACCGCGACCTTAATGTACCATGGACACGCGCACAGGCACACAGGCGTGTGTATGTCGACGTGCCCTCTTGGCGTGGTTGATATGTGCTATGCAATACACCCCACATACCGAGCTCGCGTTTGCAAGGTACCTTGGCATAGCATTGTGACACACCAGCGATGCTGGGGTCTCATGTTCACCCTGTTGGCTCTACTAGCCGCTATAGTACCGATCACCGTAATCACCCAAACCTGGAAGAATATAATTGCGGTCAGATAGCTTGGTATCAACCCAGGCCGAAATTACACGCACGTCCGGGAATGCCTTCCACACATTGTGAAGACCCTCGGGACTCGCAATCATGTTGAGGAACAAAATCTTGCTGGGCTGGACGCCGTGATCCACCAACACCTGCATCGCCTGGATAGCCGATCCACCTGTTGCCAGCATCGGATCAAGAAGAAGGACCCAGCGGTCCGCGATATCTTCTGGCAGCTTAGCGTAAAATAGCTTCGGCTTGGCGGTATCTTCGTCGCGCTGAATTAGAATCTTGCCTATGCGCACACTGCGACAGCATTCTCGGAGACCCGCCTCCATAGCCTCACCGGCCCTGAGTATTGACACACCACATATACGGCCCTGGAATGCAACGCCATGGTATGGTACGCCCGTCGGCGTGTTGACGGTGTGCTCGAACACGGGCAGGTGATTCAGACCCTCCTCGACTAAGAGCCGGATAATTCGGTCCGAGTAGAAGATAAAGTCGGAGCGCTGTGTGTTCTTGTCACGTATTATCGTGAGAAGAGCATGCAGCTGCGGCGTCTGTGGCATCCGCTCCGCATTGGGCGGGAGCGTCGGCGAGCCTGATGATACGCCTGACATGGCTCGTGGCCTACACTGGCTCCTCTAGGCCCATCGGTGGTGGTTTGAATTTCTGTGGAGATGTCTTATCTAAGCACGGAGGTCATCCGCCCCATCGCCTGTCGTCCGTCCTCCTTTGCCACTTGCCTTTTTCCCTTGCAGCATGTCGGTAGTGGCGCCAACCCGCGAGCAGATTTTGATGCTGTACCGAGCGCATCTTGCGACGGCGCGCTCTTTTGCCTCTTACAACTTTCGCGAATATTTCGTGCGTCGCACTCGCGACCAGTTCCGAGCATTCTTGTACCCAGAGACGTCGGCGGCTGCAGAGAGCGTGAACGCGAGCAACAACTTGCTCTCCAACGTGCCGACTGCCAACAAGGCCATGCCGTCAGTGCAGCCTATGTCGGCGGACAAACTGAGCAAGTTCTACCAAGAGGCTACGGAAGAGCTCCAAGTACTCCAGCGCGCGGCCATTACGAACCGCATGTATGCCGGCGAGCGTTTGGTGGTGGAGGACGAAGCGCATCGTGAATGGATCGTGCGGTCCTCGGACGACCTGGGTCGTGAGGCAGCATCGTAGGTGGATACCCATAATGATGTAGGCGTGTATATCTATCCAATTCTATTCAAATGAGGGTTATTCTTTTTCGCATGAATCCATGTCCCAGTTGCGGCGCAGCTTGTCCATGAATAGGCGGAACGTTGTGAGCGAGCCCTTTTCGTGTGTCAAGGTCACACTGGTCGCAAAGGACGGCGTTAACGTCGATGGTCCACCGCCCAATACGGGCGACATGGGGCGGTTGGAGCGTGGATCAAAGCCTGGCATGCCCGGCGACGTAGGTGTCACGTTACGGCCTCCTCTCTGTGAGCGCACGGGCAAGATGGTGTACTCGACGCGGAAGCGCATCGGTTTGCAAGTCTGCGCGGCCTGACCCATTTTGGGGTCAAACAACTTCTCGAGCAGGTACTGCCTGGGGCCTTGCTGCGTGAGTGGGTAGCTCATCTGCGCCCGCGACATGGCCGTGGGCGTTGCGCCCAATTGAGCCAGCAGAGCATCACATTCTTTCATTGTAAGTGTGAGGTTCTCAACTGACATCAGGACGTGCATCTGGCGCTTGGGCAAAAGGCCATGGAACCATGACTGCCGCGCACCAATCGACTGCGCATCGCCACCCATCGGCGACGTGGGCCGCTGGGGCATATGTGATGCCTCGGAGTCAACGCCTATAATGTCCAGGCCGAGGCCCCTGGGCTCATCATCATGGCCACGCAGTGCGCCCATAAAGCTCCGGCGCGTGCGCACTGTCCAATTACTGCTGCCCGTGCCAGATGACACCGTGCGACCTGATGGCTTGGGCGACGTCACCGACGAGCTGCGACTGGCCAAGTCAAAGGGACTCTGGGGCCGCCGTGGGCTGCCAAGCGGACTTGATGGCTGTCGCGGAGGTGGCATTGTCTTGGGTCGTGAAGCTGATGTCGTTGGACTGGTCGGGCGTCCGGGCGATGCCATCGGACTTGGTGATCGGCCTGGCGACGAGGGAATAGGCTGGGGTGGTCGGCTTGCGGACGTCACAGGGCTCGACATGGGCACCCTGCTCGACATCGTCGGGCTGGTTGGTCGGCTTGCGGACATCGCAGGGCCCGACATGGGCACCCTGCTCGGCATCGTCGGGCTGGTTGGTCCGCCTGCGGACGCTGCAGGATTCGACACAGGTACCCTGCTCGGCATAGTCGGACTGGATGGACGACCCATGCCCAAGGACAAATTCGGCTTGGGCGACGTCGGCCGTGGCGATACTGGACGAACAGACATGGCAGGATGCGGGCTCTGGGGCAGCGGCGGCGATGCTGTCGGCGGCCTCGAGGGCATGCGCTCTCCGACCGGTGGCTGTTTGCTTGAAGGCATCGCAGCACTAGGTCGCATGGGGGGACTGGCCGGAGGACTGGCAAAGGCCTGCGACATGCGCGGCGACTTGAGCTCATCCGGCAGCGGGATATCGCGAGCGCCTTGGGGTTGCCGGACCTGGGGCATGCCCGGCACCTGAGCGCGGCCTTCGCTCTGGCGCGGTCGGAGCGGCGCACGTGTCGTGGGTGCTGGATTTTGATTCTTGGCATGCCGAGCAAAGGCCGCATACACGGGCGTCTGGATACGCTTAGACGCACCCGTTTGGGTGTCAGGCAGAGATGGCTCGTAGCTCGCAACGAGCAACGAGTCTTCATTCGCATCGTCATAGCGATTCGCGCTCTGTAGAGATGCATCAGGCTCAGAGTCAGACGACAAAGACATGGAAGGCTCCGGCTGCGATTTTGCCGGCTGTGCTAATTTCGCTGGCTGTGCCGTTTGAGCTGGCGGCGCCTGCGATGCGGGCATCGGCATGGCCATCGACGTGCTCATAGCATCGAGCGAGTCGAGCTCATCAGCAATCTCACGCATGAACATGCGCATTAATGAATCTTCACCCGTGCTATCATCGCGACCATTCTGCGATGCAGTACGTGCTGGTTGTGACAAAGAAGGCAGACGCTGTTTCCAAGCAGCAGCATCGGATGGAGCGGCCCGTGACACTGGCTCCTTTTGAGTGGGTCGAATCGTGCTCGCAGCCTCCACCACCGGTTTATTTGCTTCAGCTTCTGCTGTCTGCAGGGATACACGGGGCATCTTGGGCACCTCAGCCGAAGGCACAGGCTTGCGTGGCAACGACGCGCCAAAGGCAAGAGTGGATGCCTTCGTCGATGGACGGATGGTCGTCGATTCCATCACAGATGGCGCAGGTCGGACATCCATCGAGCTTCGCGAAGAACTGCCTGACACCTGTCGGATCGATGCAAACGAAGGCTTGCGTCCTGCCAGTGTCGTAAACAATGACGACAAACGTCGGCCCGATCCATCTTCACGCGATGGCAGTTGCTTGGACTCAGCCACTTCACGAGCTTGCTCCGCACGAGCCCTTTCAAGGCGGATCTGCTCAGATTTGAGTTGCTCAGCTTTTGTTTGTTCGGCTTTTGCTTGCTGGACTTTGAGCTGTTCGGCTTTGGCTTGCTCAATCCGGACTTGCTCTTTAAGCCTCGCAGCCTTGTCCTGCTCGGCCTTGAGTTGCTCAGCCCTTGCTTGCTCAGCCCTTGCTTGCTCGGCCTTGAGCTGCTCGACTCTTGCTTGCTCAGCCTTTGCTTGCTCAGCCTTTGCTTGCTCGGCCTTGAGCTGCTCGACTCTTGCTTGCTCAGCCTTTGCTTGCTC